>Ga0209208_10009534_pt1 | contig 12746 bp, 13 predicted proteins | sample S1TSphfallax_3_FD_187694 | JGI IMG/M metagenome (GOLD analysis project Ga0209208, IMG submission 187694) | Host-associated microbial communities from peat moss isolated from Minnesota, USA - S1T2_Fd - Sphagnum fallax MG (SPAdes) (version 2) | ecosystem: Host-associated > Plants > Peat moss >...
CCTCTAAGCAAGCTCCATTTGGTAGAGAAAGGCAGAGACAACTGCCACCGTTTGCTCTGGTGGGTACCCAGAGATTGCACCATTTGGCATGTAACAAGGATCTCCAAGTGTCACTGAGCTTCACACCTCCCCCTCCTCTCTCTCTGTGTCTGTGTGTCTGTGTGTCTCTCTCCCTCACAAAGATTTTCCATCCCTGACTCCCCACCCCTTTATCTTCCAATCCTTCTCCCTTTCAGATTTTTAGCTTGGTGGAAATTTCTTTGGTGGAATAAAAAAGCTTGTTATATATGCATATATATCTGAGCTGAATGCCACAAAGGAATTTTCAGTCCTTGAAGTTTTGCTTGTTAGCTATAATCATTTTGCTCTTCCGGTTTTGCAGAGGAGGAATTGAGAAAGAAGTGTGTGTGTGTGTGTGTGTGTGTTTCTCTCTCTCTCTCTCTGGAGCTCTGGAATCAGGGATTTGTAGGACTGTGGAGGTTTTTTTAGATTAAGAAGCTGGGAGAATTTTGCAATGATGAAGAAGGGTACTGTAGCTCTAGTATGCATATTGGTGATGGTGATGGTGGTGGTGGAGCCAACAATTGTACGAGGAAAGGTCGAAGAGAAGAGTCATCTGGAAGCTGCAAAGGAGGCTACTTCGCAGAGTTTCCAAAATGCTGTTGACAAAGCAGGTAAACAAAAGAAGAACAAGAACAAGAAGCATGTTGCAGATGATGAGATGCTATTGCTGCTGCTGCTGCTGCTGAAAAAACTTTGGTTTTGGAATTGAGAAAAAAAAGTCCATTGAAAGTGTTTTGAGTGATTTGTTTACATTATTGTGTTATTCCTCAGGTGAAGCTGGAGAGAAGATCCAGTATCACACTGGACAAGCTGCTGAAGCTGCTAAAGATACAGTAACCGCTGCTGGTGTCAAAGCCTCGGAAGCAACAGAGGCAACAAAGGATACTCTCCTCACGGTATGTATGTCTAAGAGAGAGATTCTTGTCTCAAAAGCATTTGATAGTTTGATGATCTATCTACTGCAGTGGGAGGAAGATCACCCAAGTGATCTTCCCATCTTTTTGTTTGAGAGTTTGATTATCTACTGCAGTGGCGGAGATCATCACGAAGTCTTCCCATAGATTTTTTTGTTTTGAGAGTTTGGTGATGGTGTTGGAATGGGGTTGGTTGGTTATAGACTGGCCAGAAGATGCAAGAGAGTGTGGGGAAGGTATACGACACAACAACTGGAGCTTTAGGTTCAGCAGGTGAAACGTTTTCGAATTCGGTTGGCTCAGCAAAAGATACAGTATTTGGGGTCGCACAAAAGCAACAAGAAGAACCTGAAGGAGGGGTTTATGACAGAGCTGCACAGTATTATGATATTGCCACACAGAAAACAGCTGAAGCTGCACAAGCAATGAAAGCTGCTGCTGCACAAACTGCACAACATGTTCAAGGCAATGCTTACCAAGCTGCTGACACATCAAGAAACACCCTACATGATACTGGCTCCACAATCTATGATTCTCTGGCAATGGCAGGTGAAAAACTTTCACAAGCAGCAGAGGCAGCCAGAGATTCAACTCTTAAGGTAAAAACAAGTGTCATGAAAGAGCTTCAAAGATCTGAAGGTTTAGAAAATCTTTCAGAGATCACAGAACCCATATTCAGTTTTGAATCTTGTAATCAAAAGATTGAAAGAATGTGTTGTGGTTTTCCATTCACAGAAAGAGTTGTTTTTTGCACACTCTCTTCTTGCATTCTAGACAAGCATCTGAGTGAACATTTTGATTCTTTACCTAGTGCAGTTTTGATAACAATTTTTTTCATCTTGGTGGTGTTGGGGTTATTGTAGGCTGGCCAGAGTGCAATGTGGGGTTCTCAGAATGTGCACAATTCCCCTGGTGGTACTTACTATGAAGGTGCCAAGGACACTGTTGGAGAGTACTATCGCAGTATGACGGAGAAACTGGGGAGTATTGCAGAGGTAATGGGTTGGCAGCCAGTACCTGATGCACAAATGAAGAAGAGGGATCGTAGTAAGCTATCTCCATATTCTGTTTTCATTGGAAATAAGATGTATGAGCTTCCACAAAAGCAGCAGCAGCAAGATGGGTACTTGAATCGTGCTTTCAATTCAATGGAAGAAGCTGCTCGTACTGTGCGGGAGAAGACATTGGGATCTGGTGCTGTGAGTGAAGAGAAACAGTCGGAAACTTCAGCACATGGAAGCTGGAGTTGGCCATCTGAATCCTCACATGAAGATGGAGCTCCTCACAGCATGAGAGACAAACTGGGTGCAACTGCGGATTACACCACTGGAACGATTTCTGGGGCTTCTGAGAGTATGAAAGATGCAGCTCATCAGATTGGGGATTACACCACTGGAACAATCAGCGGGGCTTCTGAGAATATGAAAGATGCAGCTCAGAAGATGGGGGATTACACAACTGGAACAATCAGTGGTGCTTCTGAAAGTATGAAAGGTACAGCTCAGAAGATGGGAGAGACATGGGAATCTGCTGGAAATTATGCTGCAGAAAAAGTCAGTGATGTGACTGAAAATTTGAAGAAGAACACGGTTGGATAAATAAGGAAGACAGCTTGTAGCATGTGCAGGCTTGATGACTCTGGTCTTAGCCTACTAAAGAGGAAGGAGAGGGCAAAAGAAACTCTTGGGTGCGAGCAGCTAGCTGCAGTTGGGCTTGTTGCTGCATGTGGTTAGATGGTAGACTAATGGTAGATGTTGCAGCAGTAGTCATGAGAACTGTTGATCCAAAACTTAAGACTGCATTCTCATGTGTTTTCTGAAGAAATTGTATACTGGTGTTAGCATGTGGTTTTGAGGTGGAGATTGTCTAATAACCATAGTAGTTTCTGATTTCTACCAAATTTCTCTCTTCTTGTAACAAACATCTTTTCTTTGAACATTGCCAGCCATCTTGTCTTGGGACTTGAGGATTATAATCTCTTTCTTGTTGCAAGGAATGTAACTCTTGAGTAAGCATTCACAGTTGTGGAATCTCATAGTTCTGCCTTTCAAAACCTGGCATTTTCTGCAGAGACCGGAGGTTAATTAGTGCATGAAAAATCATCAGGTTCTTCTTCCAATCATATACCAATTCCACAGTCTAAATAACAAAAGCAATTGAAGAAATCAAATTCAAGTCATTACCTCCTTCAAATCAAGACAACAAATTTACAGTCTAAATTTGGGCAAGAGTTAGAATTCTAGTCTGGTAAACTTGCGATTTTGTCAATCCTTTCTGGGCACTCTTTGGACACTAAATCAACAACCATTCCTGATCTTCAGCTCCCTCTGTACTAAACTAGAGGAGTAGCTGTGCTTATGCATGCAGCAATGTTCATCTAAACTCTGATAAATCTTCTTGACCAAATTTTTGGCCAAATCTGGATTGCACAAAGTTACGTACCTAATGTTTAAGAGAGAAGCTTTGAGACAGAGCTTCATGATGCATTTTTTAAGTTCTTCCTTTTCTGTACCTGCAAGATGGTAACAAAAATGGAGGAATTTCAGGTGCCTTCTTCCACCAGATTACGATCATCTTCACCAGTACTTTTTGCAAATGGTCTTCATAACATCCAAACATTTATCTACTGATTCAGCAATTTGGTGTGCTCGGGTTCCCACCCAACAATGCTGATTTCAAACACAAGAACATCAGACACTTTTCAGATTTGAGTGAAGAAATCTCAACAATGACACTTTGACAGTAACATGACAATGAGTGCAATCATTTTAGCCTTATAAGTGGCACTCTCAAAGTGCCAAGACCTTCACCTTTCATCATGGATAGCAGTGAGAGCTGTGCTATGAAAACTACAGACTAACTTCATCAGCTCCAATAACACAGTGGTTATAGAGAAGTACACAATAATCCACCCGATAAATCTACCCAAATTTTCATGAAAACAATTGTACAAAACTTGCATCTTGAGTTTCTGTTGCATTTTTGCAAGCAATGATGTAGCAATACAATATTCACACAATTCAAGCAATCCAATTCAAGTGATTGAAGAGCCGCAGCTGTAAACATCAAAACACAGGAATTGCCTAGCTTGACCTTGATATGTGATATAAGGCAAATGAGCATAAACATCTTTACTCCTTGGCAAATGGAAAATTTCGATGCTTTGAACACAAGACACCGTATCTCACAAATCTCAAATCCTTTTTTCCCCTGCTCACTATTATGGAACCTCAATACGTGGGGATACAAGGCTAAGTTCTGTATTCAAATAAAGACTATCTGACCCATTACGTTTGGATTACTCGAGCACATGAACACATCTCATATCCATCCTATGAATAGGTTGGATCTGTGATAAAAGGAGCGCTTCATTCTTCCTTGAAGAAATTGCAATCAAGATTCTTCAAAAAACTGTGCAATATCAATTCCTGTGTCAAGCTGTGTCAAGGTGAAAGTGAGGTGTTAAGCTGCTCTTCTTGTTGTCAGCTGTCTGTGTAAAGCTCAGACTCTTGTTTGTTTTCTGTGAAACAATAGAAATTCTGGGGAGTGGTGATCAATATTGACTCCAATTGCAAGCGTTCTATATTATTCTGCCAGTGTTGTTGCTGTTGAGGCTTTCTTGCCATTGAAATGCCACCCAAGTTCTTGCCTAAATCATTTTTTTGGCTTGCGAGGACAGAAGAAACAAGTGAGAATTTGAACTGTGTCCCCAGTATTTAATTCGGTTGCAAGCTGCTTGAAACGCTGTTTGAATTTCTGTGTCTCCAACTTCAGACTCTCTTTCTCAAGTCTCATCTCTTGTTCCCTTTTCACAGCAGCTGCAAAACCACCATCCTGCGAAGGTGGTGCTGTTACTTGGTTCCACTCCAACCGGGTTTCATACTCCTTCACCCACATCGTCCACCGATCCTTCTCCTCCATGAATTCATTGCTCGCAGGGGTGGTGGTTCGACGTTGCTGCGCCACCGCACCATGGACCGTTTCCGCCGAAGCTCTAAGAAGTTCACCAGATCTCCACATCCTCCTTACCACCTCACCACCTTCTCCACTCCAATGCATCCATGCTCCACTAGCATCATCCTGGCGACGCCGTCGCCGCCGATCTACGTAATAATTGGATCCTTCTTCTTCTTCTTCTTCTTCTTCTTCTTCCCTTTGAGCTTCTATCGGCTGTTTCTCAATCTGCCAGGGGCCGATACTAACAAGAGCCGCAGCCCAAAGCGCAGTGGTCATGAGCAGGGGCGAAAAGTAAACCAAAAGCGGAAAGAAAGGCGGCGTGAAGAGCAGAAGCAAAACTGTACCCGTAATCAAAGGATTGCACCACACTAAAGACAACATTTCTTCAATTGCACCATTGGTTCTCCTCCCACTCCCCATCTGTCTCGTGCGCTCTCTCTCTCTCTCGTGCTCGCTCGCACTCTGGCCCTGCAGTAAACGCAGCGGCAAAGCGAAGGACGTTACGACAAACGCGCGGGCAGCCGTGGTAGGCGAAGGGGGTTACGACAAACGCGCGGGCAGCCGTGGTAGGCGAAGGGGGTTACGACAAACGCGCGGGCAGGCGATGGTAGGCGAAGGGGGGCTGGAAAAGGCAGTGGGGCAGTTGAGACGGTTAGGATTAAACAAATCCGGCCAGACTGAACTAGCAGCACCCACCAGCAGTGCTACTACCATGAAGGATGGATGGAAGGACGGACGGATGGATGGATGGTAAGAGGTTCTAGGAAACAGTTTTCTGTTGGCTTCCTGTTCCCTAGCTACTAGCTAGCTAACTAACTAACCATGGTGGTTACCTCAGGTTCATTTTTTTAATTACCTACCTACTAACTAACAAGCGTGTTCAGATGGTTGAGAGTTGTTCAAGCATCTCCATCTTGTGTTAGAACATCTCCACTTCCCAAGAGTAAACACACCTTCATACTAAATTAGTTTAATGTTCATCTTGTTCTCACTCATACACATGAAAAAATTCACTAGAAGAAATATTGAGAGATTACAAATCTTTCCATCTAGACCAATCATTATTGTCAACAAATTCGACCAAAATATTGAGAGATTACAAATCTTTCCATCTAGACCAATCGTTATTGTCAACGAATTCGACAAATCCATAGTAATCAATTCTTTTTTGACATGTTGCTTATGATTGCAAGATCTTGATCATATTTAGTGCACATCAAAGGGTTCATACCATTCTACTACATAATTTAATGTAATGATGCTATTTATTGTTGTGGAAGGTGGAGATGCTCTTTATAAAATAATAAAATTAACACTTATGTTTACTCATCTATTTATCTCATAATCACTTACTTTCCTATCTAGATATAGGTAGGTTTTTTTTTTCAAATTCTTCAAGTAAGTGTATTGGTGAGGATCCTTAGCATTAATTAGTTAGAAATGGCAATTGTGTTGGTGGACTAGTCGATTTTTTTTTGAATCTTGCCTAGTTCTGGTGACCTAATGGAACACACGGTTTAAATATAGTGACTTCTAACTTCTTTTTTTCAAGATATGATGAATTTTCTTTTTTAATTCTCAAAATTCCATTTGTTAGATTCATCAACTTTTTATTTGTCACTGGGTTGCAAAAATTCGCTGCAAAAAAACCCCTAGATATAGGACTTATTTCTTACATAATGGTTTATCGAAGTAAAAGCATATATTAAGTCAATTGAGGTCGATTCACAAGTGACTTATAACAGGCATCATGTGGGTGATGGTTCATTAATGCGTCCTAGTTCACTTTGACCATTAAATGAAAGGCATTTTTCAAAAAAATTGTGATCATTGGTACCTATTGTTGAGGGAGCAAGGGGACTTAAATTCTGTTTTTTTGTTGCCAAGAACCACATCATCACCATAAAAACATTGGAACAATGAACAAGGCTAAAATAGAAACTTGGTCATGTTGTTTTTTCACTCACCTTCAAAAGTTGTGAACTTTGAGCAAATCTTGTAATATTGAATGAATTTTGAAAGGAAAAACAGTACACATTCTTTAACCTAAGTTCAAAATAAAAATTTCATTAAAATTTTGTCATAAATGGAATCCCACAATAGTTCATTATACACCTAGCAAAACACTTAGGATAGTTCAATTAAAATAGTTCATGTGAGTTTTCATTAAAATCATCACCAATATCATATTGCATGAAATTCATTTTATCACTATGCATTTTTTATTCATAATTCATATATAATACATAGTTAAAAATGTGTTGAAGAATGTTTCTTGGACAATGGAATATATGGAAGCCTTTGCGAGTTAAGCCCTAAACAATTTTTTTTGTGTTCATTATCTTCAATTTCTTCTACATCAATTTATGGTACAACCTTACATTTTAGCCTTGCCACTTTTGTTTTATATTTTCAATCATTCCATGTTCTAAATAAAATTTTGTTTTATGAATTTTTCTTGTGTATTTTATGGCCTTGTTTTTGTGTTCTTATGTTGTGTAATCTTGAATTAGACTTTTAACTACTTTTGTTTCAATTTGTTCTAATTCTTGTGCTTTGTGAAAAAAACTTGGTCATAATACTTTCATGCTAATGATAATTTTTAATGACAAAAGTTTTTTAGAATTCAATATCCCTCACACCTTAGGTTTAAAATTTATGAAATCACCTCCATGCAAAGCTACTCATCCAAGACTTTATAACATTATCAAAAACATGCCCCAAGTTTCCTTATAATTTTTTTTTTGATTTTATTGAATTTTTTATGCAAAATGATTCAAAATTCAATAACTCTTGCATTGTAAGTTTAAATATTATGAATTCACCTTGATGCACATGTATTCATTGATGCATCTTTCATTACTTTATTTCAAATGCCAATTTTTGGAACAATACCCAATCATGGCAATGACTAATTCATCCAAAATCCAAAACTTACATTTTGAGACACCCACATCTTGTAATAAAACTAAATGAAAAAAATTATAACTATAATAAGAAGTTGATTTATAAGTGATGTAATAACCAAGATATAACTATTGTTTATAAGCTAACAACATAAGGTATGTCTCAAAGGTTTCTAAATTCATTTGTCATTCTTCTTGTGCTACTTATTGTTAATATTTCTAACACCAAAAGTTTATAGTGTTTCCTAATAGTTGCACAAAATTCTCTAGTTCAACAATAAAAATAGTGTTTCAATCACTCCATAACCTTCACCACACATTTGTTAAATGTTACCATTGTTTAATTGAAATAGTGTGATGACTACCTATGTTTCAACTTGAATACATGATTTCATATGTGAAATTGCCCTACCTAATGATGGAGTTACAATACCACACAAATAATAAAATGTTAGAATTAATCTTGTCCATTGCTTAGACATCATCTTCAAAAAATAGCTACCCAAGAATTATTTTTCCATGAAATTACTTGTTCACTCATATGCCCATAGCATGTACAAGTCTATTTCTTAATGTTCCAATAGCTTGCATAATGAAAGCAACTAACATCATCATTGGGCTATAATGTTGATGAAATCTAAGTTATTGGAATGCAAGAAATAAGCTCTAGCTATCATTCCTTTTCTAGCAATAGAGAATGAATGAAACAAAATTAAAAGTTGAAACGTTGGTGCTTATTTCTTTGACCTCAATGGCTTTACACATGAACTAATTGGATTTCAAAAGATAATATTTTATTTGTAACTTGTGGCCAAATAATGAACCAAAAGTATTCAATATTTTACATTATTTGCAATGACCCCTAGCTTAAAGTGGACCTTACAAGTTCAAATTCAATTTTGTACTTGAAACTTTAAAGCAATGGTGGCAACCTTTTAGAGTGCAACAGGTGCTAGCTATGGCAATGGGGTTGTTTTTGTTGTTGATGTTGTTGTTAAACATATGGATAATTCCATCTTATAGTAATCAATGCAATTCCCTCACTATGAAGCACATTCCTCCTCTTAATGAAACAAAAACCTTTGAAAAAAAATCAAAAACAAAAGTTTTCTACTTGGCTTCCAAAAGAATAGATGTTGCCACTTGTTCTAGTGACAAGGGAGTGATGCTAGAGGGAGGATCCAACATGGTGCTTGTGATGGTGGCAACATTTTTTAATGTAGCAGGTGCCAACAATGGTGATGGTGTTTTCTAGAATGGCAAGAGATGGGGTAATAGAAATAATAGAATGTTGTGCTTTTGGTAGCCTTGAGAACTCGTATTGTAGTTGTTTTGAAAGAGAGAAATCCCATTTTTGAAAGATTAAAATTGTAGTTCTATATTTACATTTCTTGCACTTTCAATGATGTTCATATTTTAATAAAATAAAGTCTTGCCATAATAAAATGCTACAAATCTTGAAAAGAAATTGGTTGACAATGAAGGAACAAAAAGAAAGTATGGTTATGCATCAACAATGATGTGCATAGAAAATTTGCAAAAATTCATTCGCATGGAAGGCATGGCAAGCTTAACTCTTTGAAAGGAAAACTACAAAGTATCATCATTATAGGCCTAGACCTAAAACCAATCGAGGCACAAATCAAGTTTGGCTTTTGGTTTGTCTTTTTTTAACCTAGAATGTTTGTTTCAAACCTGTAGCAATGATAGAAAATGCCTCCTTTAGGTAATTATGTTATCCCATGAGTCCTAGGTAGATTGCATGCTTTAATTGGTGTATAATTTTAGCCTTTGATTTTTTTTGTCTCATCCCCTTTGGAGGAAGGAGAATTGACTTTAAGGTCTTTTTTTTGTGGGGCTCTCATTAAGTGTGACATCCCATGCCCTTGCTATGCAACCTTGTTTTCACAACATGGCATGGCTCATCACTATAAACATTGTTAAACTTTTCGAACTATTTTTTGCCTAGCAAACAGGGTCCTTTATATTCCTTTCTAGTCCTTTCTTTTTTGCTTCCAAGCAAACCCATCGTTGGGTGGGATCATTAAAAATGTCACTCTTTGATTTTATTGGACCCATTGAACTTTTTAAATTTGTAATAAACACTTAAATGAATATTTTCATAAATTTTTAATAATGAAATTTATTAGGTTCCATAGATTTTGAAATTTCAATAATATTATTGTGTATTTTGATGTTCCTAATTGTTACATTTTTAAAAACTTTCAAAAATGTAACACTAGTTCATTTCTTTGAACTTTTTGGTTAGGAACATAAATTTGAAATACGATTTGGGACTTTTCTTGGGAAGTTTTTTCCTAAAATAATTTTGAAGTTATTTTTTAATGTTTTATTATGAAATTAATTGAATAAGTATAATTTAGTTATGAATTTTCAAAGTTGAGGAAAATGATTCCTAAAAGGGCCATTGTCATCATTAGGAATACAAATTTTTAATAATTTTTATTTTTTTATTCCAAACTAAACTTCAAGCCATATATTAAGGCATGTAATGGATAAACATGAAAAATAAAAGTTGGAAAAGAATTTGAAGGACAAAGCCTAGGAAAATGATTTGGCCACTTTTGGTTCTTAATTAAACATTCCTTGAGGTGGTCCCTAGTGGTAACACCCAAGGATAGTTTGATCCTTCAACTTGGGCTTGAGTTTCAACTTTGGATCCCTATGGAACTTTCCATTTGGATTTTTTTGGCTTCATTTGTATGTGCGCATCCTTTCAATTTTGAGATAGGAGGTGCAATTATCCTTTCTTATTCCCCTAGACTATTTGACTCATGACCCATCCGATGTGGCCGATTGACATCTATTCCTATTTTTCTCATAATGGTGTTTTCTCTTCCCTTTTGAGGTGATGCAATCTATCATAGGGAAATTAAGATGTGGTTGTGATGATTTTTAACAAGTGATTGGGATGAACTTCAAGTATAAAATGTTTTTCAAGCACAAACACTTTTTAATCAAAGCCCCTTTGGCTAACACTCCTTTTTTAGGCAATTGTAAAGTTTTGGTCTTGTCATCATCATGTTAGTTCGAATGGAGTTTTGCCCTAACACATGCTAAGTAATATGTTTGTGTTATTAGGGTTTTTTCCCCTCTTGCCTTAGCCTTAGCCTCCTTAAAGATTGTTGGTGTTTTGTAAACATTCCACCTTTCAAATTTATCTACTCCTAATTTCAATTTCTTGGTGGAGTTTTAGCCCAATTTAAACTTGGAACTTTCCTTGGATTCTTCTAGGTCGATTTTCATTTAGTCACCACATCTTTTAGTTAGTGGTTTTTAAAATATGGTTCTCAAAAATTTACGAGACCTTTTTGACCTCAAGGACTTAGCTAATGGTTTCATGCAGTTTCTCCAAGTGTATTTCCATGTCATTACATGCCATATCCCAAGGTCCATTGTTTGGGCTTTTGGTCTTGCCATGTTTTTAGCTTTGGCTAAACCTTATAGAAGCATTCAACCAATCATGTGGGGGAATTCTTATATCAATTGGTGAACATAACTTTATATTTGCAGTTTCATGACTTTTTTTTTTACTCACTTGTTGCTTCATCAAATTGAAATGGTAATTAGGGGCGAGTGTAAGGCGGTGTGGTTCATGGTGTCCAAATCGCATTAGATATCTATCTTGATTAGGTGGTGTTATAGGTGGACATCAAATCTACTTTCAACACCATCTCTTGCAAAAATATTATTTAAAAACTTTGCGTAACAAGAGGCCGATTGTTTCAATTTTTCCTTTTTGTTTAATCCTTTTATGCCCAACATGTTTTTTTTTATATAGCCATTATTGCTTCTAAGAGAATTATCCATCATCCATTCTTCGGTGGGCACACGCGTTTGTTGGGCCTCTTTTTTTGTTAACCCATTTTTGGACGTTACAATGTTTTGTGAGGGTTTTCCCCTTTTGTATTTCCCCTTCCTTGGTTAACAACATTCATATCATTAGCCTTGCTTCTATTGTTCCTTTTTTCCTTTGAACATTTTATTTTCAGTTGACTTCTATGGGGCTTGTGGTCTAGCCTCGCAAGTGATCAGTTTAATCACCTTTTGGTTTGTCTCCTAGTTTTTTTCCTCCCATTAATTTCATTTATTTGTAAATGACATCAAGGTTTTGAGCATCCCGTTTGGATTTGTTTCTTATTTCTTTTTGCAAAACACACTAGATGAAAATGTTCATCTTGTGGGGGGATTAGCCTCATTTCCATAAAATTTATTTCGCTAATGGCTTATTTATTAAGTTGGACATTTGTTGCACCTATCATTACTACTAAATTGCTATCAACATTTGCCCATTCTTATTGGAGGTGCCATGCATTGGTAATTGTGATCTATTCCTTTTTGGACCCATTTGAAATTAGCGTGGGAGCTCCTTCCATCAAATGTGATGACTTGTATTTCCAATCGCATAGCTTGTAGAGAAAGGAGTATATCAATTTCAAAAGAACATTTAAAATAGTTCACATGGTTAGCAAAGAGTTTTGATGGCCCTCCTTTAATTATTTTGTGTGTTTTCTATAGGTAGAAGGTGTCGATAGCTTTGCAAAGACCTCAAGCAGCCTCTATCTTGAAGCATGTTGTCATTGCAATTGAAGGCTCGCCAATTCAAGTTTCCCATCCCTTTCTTTTTTTAATATGTTTTTTTACGATTGGTGGGGATTTTGAAACATGATTTGTTCCAATGCCTTTTTGTGATGCATTTTGGGTTTTGTTTTTGTGCCTCAAACTTGCAGACCTTCTACCACTAAAATTTTTTTGGCACTAAAACGCCACTAACTACACTAAGTGGTGACTAGGGGTGCGCCATATTGATCCTTTGCCAAAGCTAGTTAACTATACTAATGCATGAACATTGAACTCACAATAGTTAGTTAATTATAGTGGTGCA
>Ga0209208_10009535_pt1 | contig 12745 bp, 9 predicted proteins | sample S1TSphfallax_3_FD_187694 | JGI IMG/M metagenome (GOLD analysis project Ga0209208, IMG submission 187694) | Host-associated microbial communities from peat moss isolated from Minnesota, USA - S1T2_Fd - Sphagnum fallax MG (SPAdes) (version 2) | ecosystem: Host-associated > Plants > Peat moss >...
GTGGGAAATGTCGTACATAGCCAAAGTTCTTACCTACCTCTTTCGCTAACGACCTTAACCTACCTTACAAGGGTGATAAGAATAGGCACACTAGAAGCGTAGCTGCCCTGCTCACCACCAACAAACGTATGCGACATCAGCAAATGGCCTTAAAATCTCAACTACATTACACTAGGTTTTATTGTTTTGGATTGAAAACAAATTCCCATGTGAAAATGAAAAACATGAACTCAGATTGAAGAAATGTTTTGCAATTTGTGTCAATTCAAGCAAAGGTTGTTGCTATTAAGGTTCATGTTTGTTTTTGTAGACACCCCAACAACAAAATTGGAATATTCTGAAAAGAAAAATGATGAGGTAAGTAGATCAATAATTTGAAGTGCTCATAAACTCTTTATGAGCACTTGCAATGTGTTGCAACATTGACCACAAAAAAATTACGGCAAAGTGTAAAATAATTTCAAGGGAATCAAAGGAAGTTGAAACAAAGAAGAGTTGGCAAATAAAATGTAAAGTCACAATGCCCTTTTGAAATGATTACATACATGTATATATGTGTGTTATTATAAACTATTCATTCTAATTTCTTAAAAGGTAATACCTATTTAGGAAAGGTTATGACTTATGACTAGACCAAGCTTTATTGCATAATATGTTGCCAAGTGTAAAGCCACAATCAAATTTCTTTCTTCACTAATGATTGGAGATTCTCTTCAATGTTCACAATGATAGTTCCCATGTTCCAAATGGAGTTCCCAATAATGTTCATATTGATGTCTTTAAAGCTTTAAATAATGTTCCAACTTTATTCACTTCTGAACGAAGATATTTTACCAAAGAAGGGTGTGTGACTTTCAGGAAGCAAAAACTCGGACGTTTTGCATTGCATTGGTGTGTTCCTCGGAGCAAATTTCATATTACATATAATAAATGAACCATTGTTCATAGCATTGGACCTACTAAATGCTTTTCAACTTCACTCATTCGCACCCCAACTTCCTACCCCAATAACATTGGTTGCTTGCTATGAATCATTGGTTTGAATGATTAATTTTCTTGCAAGTGGGTTTCATAGTTTTACAAGTTATTGAATGTTTTCTTGGTTTTAATATTTCTTGAAACAAAGAGTTGGGATTAGTGATTAAAAATAATAATAATCTGATGTTGCATCCTTGGGTAGCATCCCAGAATTAAATGGCAACAAGATAGGTAGGACAATATTAAAAAATTGTAATCTTGTAATTGTTTGGTGGCCTAGAGGAGCATGCCTTCTAAATGTGACGAACCTAGTTCGAAATCCCTACACTTTTTATGATTTTTTCAAAAAAGTTCAGAAAACAATCTTTGTAAGGGTCATAGCCCCCCCCCTCCCCCAAAGAGTTTGCATTTTGATGAAATCTCGCACCTCAAAAAAAAGAAACTTGGTTGGGATTGTTGTGTTTAGTGGAGTGAAGTAAATTGGAAAGGTTCCCATGCTTCATCCAAGTTAACAACATGTTCATGTTTGACATAGTATATTGCACAAGGAGGTATGGGGTCTATATCTTGTGCGAATTCATTAGATGCAAAATACACTTTGTGAAATATGTCACTCAAAACACACAAACAACCTCACCCCAAAAGAAATCAACAAGAAACAAATCTAAATTCTTTCATTTGCATTTCTCCTTTTAAAATATCAACACCCAACTTTAATAATTGTTGTCATGGACATGTGAAAAAAATGGGTGGATTAATTTTTGGACTATTTGACAAATTTTATAAAGTGGTTATCATTCTAACAATTATATTTGATTAATAAATTTGAGCTCCACACTGTTGGACACTACTGGTGATTATCAACTATATATATAGGTTTCATATGGTTTCAATAATTCATCATTATTTATGTCAATTTCAAATTTAATTTAAATTAATATACATTTTATGGACATGAAAAAACACTTGTTAATTTATTTTTTTATATCCATGTTGGTGGATAGGGAAAAAGAATGAGATAATTATAAAATGGAGATAGTTATTCGGAAAGGTAGCAGATAGTTATTAAGAATGTTAATAAGAAAAAATAATTATTGAAGAGAAAATGAGATAGTTATTTCTGAAATTGTCTTTGGAATGGTCCATGGACAATCATACAAAGGATTCCAAAATATCCCCCATATACCACTTCCAATTACTCATCACTAGAATTTGAAATTTTGTTTACAAAGACTTAGTTTGAAAAATATCAATTTGAATATGTATTTGATACACTTTTTAAATTTACATACTCAAGAAAACCATAAGAGATATGAACTTTCAAAACTGAAAATTATAGATTTTAATTTTGATAATAATTTTAAAAATATTTTGAAATAGTTTAAAGATTGATGATGTGTTTGTTCAGGACTTGATTTTGATTAGATAATATATTTTAAAAATAGGTTTGGAAATTTTTGCATGATAACATTTGCAAAGTTTTATTTATGGATTTTCTAACAAACTAAAAAAATAAAAGTTTTTCAAAATTTCATAGAATATTTTTACAGCTAAAGTTTTTGAATTATCCTTATGTACACATGTTGGCTCTAAATCAAATGAAAGAGATGTTCAAGGAATTTATGGGAAACCCTTTAGTTAACTCTAACTCACAAGAAAAATCATTCTTTAAAAACTAAAATGGTGGTAATTTCTTGCCACATTTTGATTCATTCATTCTTGCATGCACCCTGCTGCAAAAAGTACCCAATATTATTATTATTTCATTTAGCTTGATTAGGTCATGTTGAATAATAGTAAAAAATAAAATAATTATTATAAATTAGTTGGTGTTCTAGAAAAAATCATAAAAGGGATGAATATAATGTTTTTATTTCTAAAAAATTGGGATTTGTCATCAGACCTACATGCCATTTGATTGCAATACCATGATCATTTCAATTATAACTTCCTACATTAAATAATAGACAAATGTTGTATGTTAAGAAGATTGAATAAGAGTTTTGGGTGCTTTATTTTTGGAGAAAGGCATAAGAGACCACTTTACAGCAATTTGTATTGCATGTATATATGAAACCCTATTCCATTGCCTTATACTTGATGCATTGAATGATTCAAGGATGTTACTTATACTATTGTAATACCTTGGCGACTTTGACACTTGTTTGTCAGTTAATTAATTAATTTTCAGGATTCCATTTCAACAAATGACATATTCTCAAATGTTCTATCAAATTCTTTAGTTTCTTTCAGAAAGAATGCTTGAATTTTTTTGGGTGAAAATTTCAACATTTCTGAAAATAACATAATTAGTGTGGAACTGGCCTAGGTACTAGGGTATACACTTTCTAGTTAATGTCTTACCTCCTAGTTTGTGCAATAAAATCCTAGAGTGTGATGAATATACAAATGAATCTTGAAGACAAATGCATAGTCCATTAAAAATAAGTACCCCCAACTTATAATGGGGGTATTAATCTTTGTTGAAAATGGTGACATACTATTTCAGAAATATAAACTTCATGCAGCCAATGAGAAGGTTTAAAGGTTTAGTTTTTTTCTTTTGGGTTTTTGTGAAGGGGGGCGGGGGGGGTGGGGGAGGGGGTTTTCCCAATGTGTTCCTATGAAGCTCCCAAGATGTTCCCAATGACTCCTCATTTTTAATCCCATATTGTTTGGGCATGTTCCCATGTGGTAAAAGGCATCTTTAGGCTTCTCCGTTGGGGGAGTGCCTAATGTTCTAAATTTTTTGTTGATGGGCTAATCAAATTGCTCCTTCTGGGGGAGAAAAAAAACAAACTATGGGTGCACCCCCTCACTAATTAAAAGAAGCATGAATAAAGAAGTACGCCCACCATAAGTTTGTACCACCTTTCTGAACATGCATGTGACTTGTGTTCTGCTAGACTTCAGATGATACAAATTATGAAAGCAATGTGAGTGTGGAACTATTGGACTAATCAGCTGATGCTTTGCAAGATTTTGGGCGTGTGAAGTTATATAAGTATTAAATTGTGGAACAAAGCCAAAGACTAGTTTGCTTTCGTTTCTATAGCATATTTTAAGAAAGGTGGCTTGGTGGGAATTCATTCTTGAACATTGCAGATTCATGTTGTCACCCCCATCATATAGCTGCCCCTTGTTGTTTCCAAGTGGTTCCTTTGACAATTCCTTGGTTTGAAAAGTGGCATCTCTATGTACACTCATACTCTCAACCCTTGCCATTAGCCTATGCAAAAAAATGGTAAAAAATAGAGGGCGGAATAAAGCAAGCACCCAAGGAGGTTAGCTTTTTTTCCTTGTGGGAGGGGAGATGGGACATGGGCTTTTCCTTTTGGGTGGGTGTGATTTGATTTCCCACAGCTGTTTGCATGTCAAGCATGTCCAATGAGAGGTGCTCCTTGGATATCCCAAAGTAGTTGCCAGTCACTTTATCCCCTATCCTATGCCCTAAGTTGTACTCTTGTAACCTACGTAAGCAACCCAAATTAGAGTACAACATATCTATTTTGGGATTGTCAAAATGTTGATGGTTCCCACAACTAATTACTATGAGTCACAATATATATATATATATATAAGCATTAGATGTGCAATTTCAAATATTGTTTCAAATTTTCTCCAATCCTTACTCAAAAACCATATGTCTCTAAGAACATGGTCCCATTCATTAGTGGTCTTTTAAACCAACCAAGGTAATTAGGGTTGGGTTCTTTAATATAAGTTTCACAAACAATACTCCAATGTACTACAAACTATCCCTTTAGGGAACTGTATGGAATGTGGTGTGCTCACCAGATCTATTTTTCATAGCTACCCTTCCCGATCTTAAATGTTTGAAACATAATGTTGTGTTATATACTTACATTGCTGGGATTTTTCAAGGATGTACCATCTTCAAAGATTAGAGGTTTCCAAAAAGACAAATTTTCTGTTCTCTTTGGAACTGTGTAAATCTTCACGTTCTGGTAGATTGGATTTTTGAATAATTTACCAAAACTATATAACCTAGGAAACTTTTGGGCTCGATTATGCTCATGTATATTGTGTTCATATAAAACTCTTTTCCCCCAGAATATGTTCAGAAAAGCGGGAAATCCCCACAATTAGTTACACAAGTAATTAGGTCTAAACTGGTGTTTAAGTCAGCAATGACTAATAACAACAATAATACTTAACTGATCATTGGATTGAACTACATTTGTGTATGATTGACTATGGGTGCTCTTTATGATGGGGTGAAAATAAGAGAAGTATATTTGCATGATAAGCCTGTAAGTAGGAGAGAGGTCCCATTGATGATGTGTGTTAAAGTCTAGTTTATTGGCTATCTCTCCCATGAGAATACCATATTGATCGACCTTGGAAAGATGTGGTGAATATGTGGGTCACAAGCTTGAGAGTTGTATGATTGATGGGTCTCAAATTTTTGTTTCACCTCTCTCCTTTCTCATCCCCTCACCTTCACTCAAACAAATGGGTCTCAATTTCTCTCCCAAAAATGCAATCATCTCATCACCTTCATCCAACAAATGGGTTTCCATTGCTCTCCCAAAAATGCAATCATCTCATCACCTTCATCCAACAAATGGGTTCCCATTGCTCTCCAAAAGAGGCAAGCATCTTGTGTGAGTCATGGTTGAATTTGGTTTCATCACTTCCCGCAGAAATACCTCCCTTACCTACTCCTGATATGTTACAAGGAGTAGGTAGAGGCACTAAATTTTGAAGACCTCTTCATTAGGCCCCCTTCTTGTGGATCTTCTTCCTTGGTTTTTCCCCTTGTCTTCCTTGTTTTTGAGTTTTCATTTGTTGTGTTTTGCGGAATAAAGGTTATTGAGGAATACAATCATTTGCAACTTTAAACATTCAAGATTGAAGAATGATTGCCATATTTCCCTTGAGAGGAGATAGAAGACTTGAAGTGTTGACATGTTAGCATTTGTTGTTTTGTACTATTTCCACAAAAAGAGATAGCCTATTGTATTCACCCGTTTGCTCACCAACTTTTGATACCTTTGTCTCAAAAGTGACAATCTTTCCTTGGTCCATTCCTAAAATGCAAGAAGAGTTTCATTAAGTTCAACAAGTAATGAAACTTGATGATGGTAGGGATGGGTATTGCAAGATTCCCCCTCTCAAATGTTTGAGAATGAATTTATTATAAGATTTAGTAATTGGAGGTTTTCCATAGTTTTGCACTAACTACAAATTGTCCACCAAAACTTGATGAAAATTTGTGTTGTTGAAAGTAAAACCAAGCTGTGCATCATTTAGTTGAACATCCACTTTGCAACAAACCCTGAAAATAAAAACACACTTGGCTGTTTGGAAGTGTGCAATTGGAGCTTCATCACACAAGGGCCAACAAAGCCTATGGGTGGTGTAAGTATATCAAGTTGAGCACCATGGTAGGTCAAAAATATGTTGTCTAGCCAAACTTTCAGCCAAATTTATTTTGTCTCTTTTTTTTGTGGCAATTTTTTGCCACTTAGTCACAAGACAAAGGGGGGGTTGTGACCTGTCCAAAGGATTTTCTAGGGAAAAAAGGCCATAAGTAGTCATATTTTGAGGAAAAAAATTTGAGTGTGTCATATATGGACATAGGTTCTTGTATGTTGCAAGTATATATCCGGGTTTCAAAAAGTTGCTACTTTTCTCTCTGATCTGTAGCCAAATTTGGCTAACTCCTCTTCTGGATAATTGCCAGTCTACATACCTCAGAAATTTGAAAAGAAAAACCCTGGTCATAGCAGCTCTGGTTGATGTCAAAAGTTTGATTGGGTGGTGGGCTCATCGAGGGTTTCTTGTTCCTTGCTCTGACCTTTTTTCCAAAACTCAAAATTTAAAAATTAGAGCACGGGAAAGAAATACGGAGGATGGTGGTCGTTGTAAGTAGTTGCTTGCAACCATCAAGTTAGTTGCTTGCAACAAAAGTTTCATTCATTCTGAAAGGGAATATGGTGGAAGCATCAAAGAATTTGAATAATGTTGGATTTTGACTTGACCAAACAAATTGAAGCTCCAATTGCACACTTCCAAACAAGCACACCAAGTGTATGTTTTTATAGCAAGCACCTGGGGAGTTGGAAAGTGTAACAAAGTAGTTGGAAAGGAGCTCAAAATTTGTTGTGTCAGAGGGAGTTATATTATCCCATCTATGATTCCTGACGTAAAACCCAGCACAATTCCAATGTAGCAGAGAACAAAATAACAATCAAAGACATGCAACAAAACAACAATCATCACGACATGAATTCCTCAAATCATTCAAGTCAAGAAACTTGCAACAATCCATACAATTCCAGGACATGAATTCCTCAAGTCATTCAAGACAAGAAACTTGCAACAGTCCATACAATTCCAGGAGAGCAAAGCAAATTTCCTTTTGTGTGTGTGATCAGACCTACCACTACTACATATATGGTGCAAGAATCTGCCCACCTACTCAATCATGCCACATGGGAAGTATAGTAATAAGTGGTGGGAATCATCCAGGTTCAATGCAGTTTTCTTTCTTTGCTTTTTGGAAATTAGTTTGTTGCTGGAGGGACATGGATGTGCCAACCAGAGTAGCACTACCACCCCCTCCTCCACCACCCAATGTTTTTTCTTGGTGAATTTTAATTTTTCGCACCACCAAGACAAAAATAAATAAAATCCGTATATGTCTATGTAAGCCAAAAAAATGTGACTATGTTGCCATATTTTGAGGAAAAGAATGTGTCTGAATTAACCATATTCAGATGTGGTTTTCAGTAGGTCACCAAAGTATAATAGGAGGGTTCTTAAAGTTTTTTACTTTTCTCTTTGGAGTCCCAGTGTTTTTTTTCCTGGTGAAATTTCACCATTTTTCAACAAAGAAATTGGGAAATTTTTTGAGATTTTTTTTTTCCTGGCATAAATTCGACTAATTTTGGTAATGTTTTTTGTTAAATTGCAACAAAATTTTGATATCAAAAGAAAAGAAAAAGAAACACGGCACTGGACTGTAGTCATACTTGGCTAATTCCTTTTGTGGGCCACAGTGAACCAGCACCCACCAGCGCACCATGAAGGATGGATGATGGTAAGTGGTCGGGAAACAGTTTTCTGTTGGGTTCCACTTCCATAACTAACCATGGTGGTTAGCTCAGTTGATAGGTTGTTAGTAGGTAGGTAGTAGAAACAGCCCTTATCTATATATAAACCATCTACTTAGTTAGTTTTTACCTATTTTCCTACCTATCTACTTATATATGAGACCTATTTCTTACAGAATTGGTTACCAAGGTTAAACCAAATATTAACTCAGTTGACGTTCATCCACAACTGAGTAATAACGGGCATCCCGTGGATGGTGCACTGGTGGGTGCTTGTTCACTGTGGCCCCTTTTGTGGACAATCACCAGTGTGGCTACATCATTCGAAAACCCTTGGGACCACCCATGTGTTTTTTTTTATGAAGTAGCTGATGCAGCCAAAGTGGCAATCATCTACGGGAAGATTTAGCCAAATCTGGCGATAAATCAGATATGAAGTACAATTTTTTTTCATATTGTTATAATTTTGATTACTCACTGAAACCAAACAAAGAAACCCATCAATTTTTTTTATTAAATGTTTTTCAACAAAACCATCTAAACTGTAAAATCACTTCATTTTTGAATTTTTTGATTTTTTGATTTCATTTTTTAGAGAGATTTTGCTAGTACAAATAAGGTTGCCACCACCACTAGTGGGCCTTTGTGCCATTGGTCCAAGATCTCTCATCCCAACACTATTCTTGTCAAAATGAGCTTAACTTCTCAATTCTTGTGGAAAAAATCATTAAAAGAAATTTAATTAATTTTAGAAAGCAAAATTATTTTAAATTTAATAACTTTTGTTATGTTGGTATGAATGTGACCGATTGTGGGGTGATCGAACACTTACCTGATCTCGGCCACTGGGTTCTGGATTCTGATCTTTTGTTTAAGGGTTTAAGGAATTAAACCCGCCAAAAAGGAGGGATTTAATGGAAGCGGCTGTGTTTTAATTTTGGGAAGCGTGGATCTTGTGACGGTGCATGGTAAGCTTGAGTGGGAAGCTTTGGAGTGAACAGGGGGAATCGTGAAGGAGGAAACGGATTCTTTAAAGGACTGAAGGTTTTGTGATGATGGGGGATCTTAGAGATAGGATTGCAGTGGTCTAGCTGTTTTTGATCTTCTTCCGCTGCGCAGGTCTGGTGGCTCAGCTGCTGCAATCTCCGCTTGAGATCAGCATGTAGGATGCAAGAAAGGCTTGGTTTTGGTGGTGTTAGTCTGCGGGATCCTAGGGAGGCACAATATAGAGCAGCCAAGATGTACTTCGTGAGGTGTTAATATGACTCAAAGCTCAGGGAACCACACTATGTGATTTGTTTTGTTAATCTTGTCTTGAGAAGGAATGTTTTCTGTAGAAAGATCAGTCATTTGTGCGTCCAGGTGTTCGGTGGACTGATTAGAGTGAAGGTGAGCAGCTGCAGTAGTGAAGGCCAGGAAGCTCAGGTCCGTCTAGGTCTATGTTGCTCTCCATGGCTAGTTGACTCTGTACTGTTACATCCCCTTCTCATCTTACCCACTGTCTCTCTCTTTTTGGTATCAGAGCATGTTGCGATCAAGTAGTTTTGATCGGGCATGAGTGTGTAGATGCAATGTCAGTGGAGCTATCATGTCATCGTTAAGTGCAGATGAGATTTCAGTAGAACTATTGACACATGTGACTCGTGAACAACGAATCATCCTTAGCTTTGATTTTTACACTAATCAGGGTGGCCCACCCCGAGGCGCTATAGTCTTGCGTTTTCAGGGCTTTGGTGTGGTGACCATCGTAGGAATAGACCTGGAAGCCGCTCGCGTAGGAGACATCGCAATTGAGATCGCTCACAGTGGATTTCACACCCGCGCCAAGGTCTAGCTAAAAGTGAGCAATGGATCAAGGGGCTGGGTCTCAACCTCGCGATTACAGACACAGTACTATTTCACAACGTACCTTGCGTAGAGTGACGCCCTCGCTAGCTGAGCGACTACGTAGCATCCCGAGATTAGGGGACATTTGGGTTCCCAAATCGGCTCCTACAGCAAACCATTTTCCCAGGCTTTACATCCCTGGAGTAGAGGACTTGTTCCAGAATCAGTGATCGGATTATCAGAGTAGAGCATGGAGGATCACGGTCACGTCTAATTTGTTGGTGGATCTGGCACGATGCAGGAGAAAGCTGGCAGTTCCAGCAGGAGTCTTCAGATGAGCAAATCTTTTCTCTTATTCCGTCCGATTTCTCACCTTTGCCTTTAAGACCTGTCGCTGAAGGTGAGTAGTCCACATTTTTGGTTGAATTGCAACTAACTCTTCCTTGAAGCTTGTGGTTTAGACTTGAGTTTCTTGTCAGGATGACGAGTCCACAAGGTATGGACGAATTATTTTGGGGACAGGAGTATGAAGATGTTAGCGATTGGGCAGAGAGACTTGCCATGGCTGCAAAGGTGCGGGACCTCACCGCAGATAAGCTGTTCAAAATCGCAAAGCTGAACTTAAGGGGCAGGGCCAAGGAATGGTTCCAAAGGCTGCAACCAGCGCCAGCTGACTGGGCTGAGTTGCGAACCCTAATTGTACAGAAGTATGGCGGAATTGATGCTGATGACATCCGAATGAAGATGGATGCCGTCAAGCAGGAGCCCAAAGAACGGGTTCAGAAGTATTTCGAAAGACTGAACAAGTTGTTTTGAAAAGGACAGATACAAGATGTAGAGCAACGTAGACGATTCTTGGCCAGATTAAGGCCTGAGATACGAAAGTTATGCGTTGTGAGGGCATTTGCAGACATCGAAGAATTGGTACTTGCTGCAATCGAGGTAGAAAGGGTTTTGGGCGAGCTTGGTGAGATGCCATTGGAGCCTCTCAAAGAGGAGAGGGATGAGGGTACTGAGGAGAATATCATGGAAAAGCAGGTCACCGCGTTGAATGAAACACTGATCAATCTCTTCAAGGGAGTTGTAAGCAATCAGGAGGCATCATCTTCTTCCACAGTCATGGGAGGATGCCAGATATGCAAAGGTGGGGACCACTTGGCCACCGCCTGTCCAAGGCTCAATGACGCACGGCCGAAATGTGCAAAGTGCGGGATGCCACATAGGACAGAAAATTGCGAAGTCAAGTGCAGCTACTGCGCGGGTCTGGGACATTCCGAAGACAGGTGCTGGAAGAAGCCGAAGAATGAAAAATCACCTTCTGGGGCAGCTAACTACTTGGAAGTGTTGATCAGTGACGAAGCAGCGACCCTGAAACAATTGAATAAACTGTGTGGAAGCGAGAACATTCTCTCTCACACGAGGGTGCCCAGAAGGAGAGTGCCCGTAGAAGTAGCAACCGGAGGGGATGTTCCGACCCCTCAGATTGTGGGGGATGGACTTGGCGTTGACCGAGATGTTGCAGTCAGATCCAAGATCCTTTCTCACTTCATAAAAGGCAAAGTTTCTCTGTTGTCGATGGAGACCATCTTGCTTGTCCCAGGGGAGCTAAAACACCTGGAAAGTTTAGTGAAACTGGCTAGAAGAAGGAGGGATTCGGAAGTAAATGAAAACCAAATATCGATGGCATCTGCAGTGCCCACATTGAGAAGGATTTGCATTAACAAGGGCCATCGGAGTAAAACTCCACATCTGCTTGTAGAGGTTAATATATTGTTGAAGGACTGGTGGACACGGGGGCCTCAATGACAGTCATGGCAACTGCTGTCGTAAGGGAATTAGGGATGATGCACCTGATCACTGGATCAGAATCCTATAAGACAGCGTTCGGCGTCATCACTCAGGCTCTTGGCAGAATCGATGAAGTGCCAGTGAAGGTCGGGGGGGTCCAGTGCACCATGACATTCATGGTGGTCGACACAGACAGCTATGATGTGCTGTTGGGTTTGGACTTCCTCATGAAAATAGGCGCAATTGTGGATGTGGAGCACGGTCTCATCTAGGTGAGGCATGGACCAGGTGCCAATGTGGAAGTACTGCCTTTAACAATGGTGAATCTGTTGCAAAGGGTCGAATCGGCGAACATGGTGCCAGAGTCCACGACTTTCTGGCGGAGATCATCCACTGGTGAGAATTCTGAATGGGTCGCAGACCAGGGATGCACAATTACACCCAAGGAAGATGCTGCATTCTCATCGGATTTTGATGCAAGCACGGAAGGCAGTGAGCACGATGAGGTGTTTGCTGACCTAGTGAAGCAATTTGAATCTGAGGATGAGTTTGGGGAGGATGAATTGGCAAAGTTAATAGAGGCGGAGGGACCGCTGGAGATCCTACAACTAATGTTACAAGAACAGGCGGATGATTTTATGAATGAGGAGATCACAGAAGGAGATGACTATGCAGATTGGATAAGGTGGGTGGCGGATGCGGAGCAGAGCATGCGCGATGAGCGCACACCCAAAAACATGGTGACACTTATGTCGCAGCAACATCAATCAACGGACACTGCAGTGGTGCGGACACCACAACAGGTAATGCCGACCAAGAATGACGAATCTGAGTGTACCACTATTGTGCGATTAGGCTCATCTGTTCAAGAGGAAAGGGACACAAGGTGGGGTGAGATATGTCAACGAATCAAGGTGGATCGCAATCTGGATGAGGGAAGGCAGCAGCAACTCTGGGGAGTGCTAGAGCGATATCAAGATGTTTTTGCCTGGAACAAAGGTGAGTTGGGTTGCTGTACTGTTGGGGAGCATGTTATAGACACCCAAGGGTTTCCGCCTTGCAGGGTTGCT
>Ga0209208_10009536_pt1 | contig 12745 bp, 10 predicted proteins | sample S1TSphfallax_3_FD_187694 | JGI IMG/M metagenome (GOLD analysis project Ga0209208, IMG submission 187694) | Host-associated microbial communities from peat moss isolated from Minnesota, USA - S1T2_Fd - Sphagnum fallax MG (SPAdes) (version 2) | ecosystem: Host-associated > Plants > Peat moss >...
GCATGTGCTACTTTAGGGGCACTTGAAGAAGGCAGGCACATTCATGAGCAGATTGTTCAAAATGGTTGTGAGTCTGATATTTTTGTGGGAAGCAGCCTTTTTGACATGTATGCAAAATGTGGAGTCATGGAGGATGCGCAGAGAGTATTCAAATGGATGAAAACATGCAATGTTGTCTCTTGGAATGCCATGATTCTGGGACATGTGAGACATGGGCATGGGCGGAGGGCATTAGAACTGTCTCAACAGATGCATCATGAAGGGGTGGAGGCAGACCCTGGCACCTTTGTGGGAGTGCTAAATGCATGTGCTAGTGTAGGAGCACTTGAAGAGGGCAGGCATGTCCATGAACAAATTATCCAATGTGGTTTTGAATCTGATATTTTTGTTGATGGTAGCCTTGCTGACATGTATGCCAAATGTGGTGCGCTATAGAGAATGCACGCAGAGTGTTCAACAGGATGGCCACACATGATGTGGTCTCTTGGAATGCCATGATTATGGGATATGTGAAATGTGGGCAAGGGCGGAAGGCATTGGAACTATTTAAACAATTGCAGCACAAGGGGGTGGAGGCAGACCCTGTCACCTTTGTGGGGGTGCTGAATGTGTGTACTAGTGTAGGGGCACTTGAAGAGGGCAAGCATGTTCATGAACAGATCATTCAATGTGGTTTTGAATCTGATATTTTTGTGGGTAGGAGCCTCATTGACATGTATGTGAAATGTGGGGCTGTAGAGGATGCACAGAGAGTGTTCAACATGATTACCACTCGCAATTTGGCTGCTTGGAATGCCATGCTTGGAGGATATGCTATGCATGGCCAGGCAAAGAAAGCTCTTGGGCATTTTGAACATATGTATCAAGAAAATATAGAGATAGATATGATCACTTTTATTGCTCTTCTTCAAGCTTGTAGCCATGCAGGCCTAGTGGATGAAGGTCTGCACTATTTTGAATCCATGGGTTTGGTTTATAATGGCTCTTCAGCTTTGGATCACTATGCTTGCATAGTTGATCTTCTTGGCTGTGCAGGCCTTCTGCTTGAGGCAGAAGATCTGATCACCATGATGCCCTGTGTACAGGATGCTGCTGTATGGAAAACCTTGCTTGGTGCTTGCAGAAATCATGGTGATGCAGAGATGGGAGAACAAATTGCAAGAAAAGTTCTGGAATTGGATCCTGGCAGTGCCACAGGCTATGTGCTGCTAACAAACATTTATGCTGCTGGTGGCAAGTGGGACCTGAGTGTGAAAGTTCAACAACGAAGGTTGGAAAAGGCTGTGAAGAAACAGCCATGGGTCACCTGAATTGAGGTGAATAACAAGGTGCATGCTTTTGGAGTTGATGACCATTAGCATCCTTGAATTGTTGAAATCCATGCAGGATTGAAGGATTTTTTTTGGCAGATGATCATTGTGGGCTGTGGCAGGTGCCAAGTTTCTGCTGCACAATGAAGAGGAAGACAAAAAGTGGTGATTCATATATGTTACCATAGTGAGAAACTGACTGTCATATTTGGGCTCATTGCAGCAGACTCTGGTGCCTTGCCTTTTCCAGAATCTGTAGGTTTGTGGTGCCTGCAGTCACTGGCCCCAAGTACACTGCAAAGATACTCGGAACTTGAGAGAGTACTGTACCTGCCACTGCTACTCAGCAGTTTTGACTAAATTAATCAAGCATTTAAAGCAATCCAGCAGCCCCAATTTGAATATTTCAGATTCCAGCAGTTTGAAGACATCACAGTTGGTAGTACAAGGGTAGGAGCTGTTGCAGAGTTCCATAAACAGTCCACACCCTTCCCTCATGGATCAAATACTGCAGGTCAACAACAGCACACTTTACACAAACAGTGGTGAACAAGGGCAGGGCACATCAAGAGCCACTCGGCCTGGAGAAATCAATGCGGGGTTGTTGGGGAAGGAACAATTGCCACCATCACAGTGGAGGACATCACTGAAGCCTTGCAATGCATCTGGAGAAGGGAAGCTTTAGCGCCAGCAAGTGGGACCCCCTCAGACAACAAATGCTCAAATGAAAGCTCATTGAGGAGCATGGGGGGCTATGTCCCCTCCAGGTAGTCATAGAGTGTAAAAGGGATGGCAATGTTCACATCCCACCACAGTACAGGGAGGATAGTTCCCCACCAGCCCCAAACTACTCCCAGTTCATTCAACCAGGGACCTCTCCCCTGTCAATGGACAAGTCCCTGATTGCCTTCCAATTGAAGAAAATCTCACAACACGACCAAACTGCTGGATACTCTCAATCCTCAAAACAGAACTTGGTGGCAAATCCCAACTAGTTAAAGCCATAGAGATTTCAAATTTTGCCACATCTCTGAACAACCATAGCTGCCAAAACTTTTGGCAGTAAGTAACTCAAGCTTAGAAATGTGACTATTGTATGGCAAAGAGTATTTCATCATGACTGTCTGGTTTTGGGTAAATTGTCAGAATGAGCACCGAATATCCTAGATTTCCTCTGCTCACAACAATAAAAAGAGCATGAAAGAGCAATCAGCTAATCTTTTTATCACAAGTTTTCATGTCTCCTTTTCTTCCTCATCTGACTCCTGGAAGATGGTCTCAGGCTGAGTTTCTGCATATGCAGGTGCAATATAGAATGGGTCATTTGCAGCAGCTTCAGCATGCTTCAAGATGGCTTCCCGGGGGTCTTCATCCATCCATGTCTCTTTTATCATTCCACCTTCCTGCAATTCAATGTCCACATTCAGCTCTGATGCTGGCTTTCTCATTTCATTGAAGGCAAAAAACCTTAGATGAGAAGATTGGCCATTCTATGACCCTTAAAACTCACTATACAAACACTACATTCATATTTATTTCTTTCTTCAGCCAGAAATGTTTTCAAAAAGGACTGCATTGTCCAAAAACACAAGCAAAATCCTTGTTCATGATCTAATGGTGAGCTCCTTCGATGTTTCTGATCTGCTTATTAAGATAACAATGAGGAAAGCACCTAGCATACACAGTTACACAGTTGAAACATTTGTGCATCAAAACAAAAGCTTTACAGATCACCAGACAGTGAGCTCATATTGTGCTTGGAGATCTCATGCTCCAGTGCATCAAATTGAGGAAAAAGAGATGGCAAAGCATTACCCGCATGAGATACTGAGTAAGTAAGCTGCCTTTGGTTGTCCCAACACGACCTCCAAACCCAGGCCCTGTGACAGGCAGGTCTGGTCGCTTAGATTTCTTTGGGTCAGTGCGGGCCTTCTCACGTGCCCGCTTTCTGCTGGGTTCATCTCGAAACAAAGGCAGTGCATGTGGGTTATGCACCACTGGCTTTGCCTGAAAATCTTGGTCAGACTTTTTCCTTGGAGCACGTGCAACACACACAAGAGCACCTCTCTCACTGATTGCTGGATCATACAAAACATGAGTTGTACCTTCCTTTTTATCTCCTGTTGTTGCTAAAATCTGCAAATGATGTAAGGTCAGCCATTGAAAGAGAGACCTCACATAGATAGCAAAGAGGGAGAGAGGTGTATTTCAGGACATTGCAAGCTCAAAACCTCACTGAACAAACATAACATGGATGGCATGAAACATTAGGGTGAGAGCGAACCTGATTCAGTCGAGGATGCCAAACAGAACACACAACACTGTGATTGGCAGAGACCCCAACTCTGCACACAAGCTCCAATCGCTCCTTATCAAAGAAAACCAACAACCCACCAGCGTTTCCTTCTTTCTCAGTTGACGTTCCAGTCAAAATTAAACGCTCGTCAGGGCTGAAAGAAACTGTGGTTTGAGCATAGGAGTTTGGGAGATCTCTAAATGCCTTGAGAGGAGATCTTGTTTGGCGCAAATCCCAAACCTGTCCAGAACAAAAACATTGTACACAATTAAGCTGTTTCTCTTTGCTAAACAATGGAAAGATTTCATCAGGTGCACAGGACAAGAACTTACCTTGAGAGTAGAATCTGTGCTACGAGAGAGAAGAGTATGTCCATCTGCAGAAAAACAAAGGCCTGTTACATCATCCCCTGCTTCATGAGCTTTCTCCAGAAAGATGTCAGGTCGGCTTCCCCATCCAGGCTTGACATTCCACACCTTTATTCCCAAAAATACAACAAGAATTATTGTTCCACAAGCCCAATAAAATATGGTAGCATGCACTGTATGCTGGGAAGTGCATGCTTAGGAAGAGCAGACAGGACAGTGACAAAACATGCATGAAAAGCCAAAGGTGATTACAAGAGCAAGGAGAGAAACACTTTGACAAAGAACCCTTCCTGGAGAGGACTGTGCAATCTACACAACTGTGAAAAGAACTCGTAATGTGTCAGCACAACATGCTCGTCAGTGAACGGACATATTCACTAACCTGTACAGAGCCATTTGCCAGACCTCCTGCCACACACTTGCCATCCAGGCCCCATGCACAGGCTGTCACTGACACACGCCCTGGCCTGGCCAACTTTGGTTTTATAACCTACAGGCAAGTCCAAATAATCAGCATATTTCTCCTTGTTTCAGACCACCAGCATCACCCTGTGCATCTTCTATCTTCTCTCAAACACCAAATAACCATTCAATGCACCAGACCTTAAAATCCCCAAAACCCAAACACCAATTTCTCAATACAAGAACTCGTGATGCCAACAAACAATATTCTTCAGACAAATTTCATTTACAAAACTGAAAAAGCCCACTCAAAGTAGCAAGTATGAGGAGGTGGAAAAAGTCCTATATTAAAACCCTCCAGTACAAGAATCCTAACATATATATGTGTGTGTTTGAAGAGATAACTTTCTACAAATATTTTGAAGTTAATCATTATGCCAGTTTTGGGCAAACATGATAAGAATAGTGAGGTCATGACCTTGTGAGTGTCACTCATAAAGCATCAGAACACATCACCTTCACAAAGAGTGGCAACGAGTAGCTGCTGTTACTCAACACTAAATTCATCCGCTACCAACTGGGTGTATATAAGGACCAATAATATGCTAAAAAATTTGTGCACAAGATTCTGAACAATTTTGTGTCCTGAATTTCTTCTGCATTTCTGAAAGCAACCGGAAAACTCAGAATCCTAAATCTGCAAAATAAATGAATGAACTACAAATGAGAAAAATTCCCATGAACCCAGAATCCACTTTGGGTACACTCATGATAAAAGACTGCTCCGAATCTTTTGAGATGATGCTCACCTGCTTTTGGGTTTTGAAGTTGGTCACATCCCAGATTCGAAGAGACCCATCCTCTGAGGACGTAAGAGCAGTCTCTCGGTCCTTAGGGTGCCAATGGCCACCGGTAAGTCCAGAAATATGGCCCTTGGTGTTCTTGAGATCACGAATATACATGTCTCCCTTCACAAACTCCCCTAATGTAAAGCCATCCCGGTCATAAATTTTCGCCTGGGCTGAGCCAGTCACAGCCAGAAACTGATCAGCTGTTGGGCTCCAGCTTAGGGCACGGATCTGATGACCTTCACTGGGTTCAACCTGCCGGAATGATCTTAAACGAGAATCCATGCCTTGAAAATCATACATTCTGACAACATAATCGTATCCACCAGTCAACACCCTTGATCCAGTTGGATCTACAGCTATTGCTGACACAACCTGTGATCCCAAAACTCAAATTAGCATGTCAGATGTTTCAAGAAGACATACAGTTTCCAGCAAGCATCTTAAGGGGTACATGAACTGCATATAGAAATGCTGTTCTCTAACAAACATAAGCTGTCATGTCCCAATATCTGTAGACGAACCTCAAGATTCAAGGAAGCAGGGGTGGCATGCCTTGGTGTGACCCTTGAGGCGTATCTCATTATTGAGAGGGATGCGATAAACATCTTCACCCTCCTCATCATCTATGTCATCATCTTCCTCACTGCTTGCTTCGTCGGTTTGAGGCCTTGGAGGTCCTATGATTTCCTCAGCCTCATCATTGCTACCTAGCTGGGGTCGAAGAGGTCCAACAACTGCAGTTTCACCAGAAGTGAACTGAATGGAACCCAGTCCTTGTACATTCGTTTTGCTTGCAGGATACTGCTGTAGGAGACAGCAGGAGTAACTTAGAATGGTACCTTAATGAAAAGTTACCACAACTTAAAACTTCTCACGATTTCATTACACTCACTTTGGTTCTCATGAATTGACAGACCAAAACAATTGTTTATTGGCCTCCTCTTGAAAGAACATATCCATGAGATTGTATAGAAGGCTCTACAAAAATAGTTTGAAGGAGTAACTGGTACATCAGTTCAAGCACACCAAACCAAATACATCAAGAAAGAGTGAGGTCATAACTTTAGAAAGTAACTCAGAAAGTATCAAAACATCACCTTCCCCATGTAAAAGGCTCAAAACTTAGGACAATTTATTTTTTAAAAACAAAATTAAAAATCCATGTCCTAAATTCAATTTCACTTCAGGCAGCAACAAGAAGACTCTGTCATGATCTTTGCTAGCACAAGAGAATCATATCCTTGAAAGAAGATATAGAACTGGTTCAAAACTAATCTTTGCAGATGAGGTTTGGCATATTGTCAGGCAGCAAAGGAACAATAGCTTGGAGAGCACACAAGTGATAGCCAGGTATGCTCACCTTATCAAGCTTGTTGATGGGAGCTTCTGACCGCTTCGTTTTGGAGTGAATTGCTTCTAGTGGAGTTTGCTTGCTCTCCTGCTTCCCAAAGGAGAGAGGAAAGTGTGTTCGGAGCCCCTCATGTACCTCAGAATCATCAATTACTCCCACACCTGATTGTGCTTCTGGTAACTGCAGTAAATCGAAATGGGACAGTAGGGTAAGTCTTGTGGAACAACAAGTTGATCTTTTCAGCATGCTTCAAAAAAGATACAACTCCCAAGATTTTTTCCCTTATGGTTACTGGAAAATGGGCAAGGATAACCACATTTTCGTTGTCATTGTCTTCCTCTTCATCTTCATCATCCTCCTCCTCAAGACTCTGGTCATTTTGCTTTACAGTATCCACTGCTGGTCCATCTATGACCCGCCCCTGGTCTCCTTCAAAATATTGATTTGCTTGCATTGCCTGTAGTGGTAAGACAGAGTTCCCACAATGAAACCACATCTGAATTCCTATCTTGATTTCCAAAGACACATCACATTGTCTGGAACACTGGGACTATGTACAAAAAAACTTTGCTGAATTTCACACCTTAATTTTGTCTGATCTAATAGGTCAAGTTCAATCATGGTAATCTGCTTGAAGACTGGCAGGGTCAGCTCACTTTCAATTTTGGCAATGGTCAAGGTGTAGAGTTCAGCATGTTTGTGATGTAAAGAACATTCATCTGAAGAGCATTTTCTGGCTCAATAAGCTGCTCTTTGAGAGCTGATATCCTTTCCTGATGTTGAAATACCGGTGGACAATTGCACATGGCTCTCCCCAGACAGACAGACACAGACATCTCCTTATCTAATCCTAAACCCTACAGTAACAGTGTCTCTGTGATTTGACACTTACCGATTCTTGCAAGCGTTGCTGTCGCTCTCGAAGGGACTCCAATGACACTGGCATGGGGATTCCTGCAAAAAGAAATGAGACGAAATGAGCAAATATTGCCTTTCTGAAGGCCAGGGAATCAAACTCAGAGTTCAGAGGAAGTCTTCCATACCTAGCTCTGCATCTGACCTTTGCCGTGCTTTAGCTGCAGCTCTCATTTGTGCCTGCAGAAACAGAAACCCTAACACATGATCAGAAAATGAAATTTTCTCCATTACAAAAACCCAGGGTGCAGCCATACTACAATGCCTCTCCTGTGACAGACGGTCACCACCAAAGAACTGTTTCTCCTGTCCAAAAGAAAAAAACTGCAACCTTTTCCTTCCTTCCACAAATGAACAAGACACATGGTAACCAAGATGCAGCAGCCATACTGCGAATCAAAAGCCTTCTTATGGCAGTCATCACTCTCCTGAAACCCCAATTCTCCCATCCTCAAGAAAAAAAAAAACAGAAAGTTTACAACCTCTTGCTTCCTTGAGGAAATGAATAGGATACAATTAACCAAAATGCAGCACCTATACTGGAAAATTTTTAAAAAAGGCTTCATACGGCAGTCGCCACTAACTCTCTCGAAACCCAAACGTTTCCATCCGCATGAAAAACCAGAAAAAAACTACGACTAGAAACTCTTGCTTCCTTGTGGAAATGACCAAGACACAAAACCAAGATGAGGCAGCCATAGTGGAGAAAAAAAAAAGAAAAAAACAGAATTCACACAGCAGTCACCACTCTCTCAGGAGAACCTAATTTCCCCCATTCGTAAGAAGAAAAACCAATTTAAGCTTTTTTCAACTTCTGAGAATAAAACAAAGAAAAAAAGAAGTAACGTACCATCTCCTGCGCATCATCTTCGTCGTCAGACATACCGGGCGATGAAGATCTCTCACTCCCAAGCTCCACAGCAACAAACAAACAAACAAACAAAACAAAACAACCTCCCACGAAATGTCTTCCCACAAAAACAGAAGCACAAAACCCTGAACTCCGCAAACCCTAAAACTCAGACACCACAGTTCTCTCGCAGGAAAACGCCATCCCGGGGTTGGGCGGGTATCAGAAACGGAGCAACCCGGAGCCCCCCATCCGGTTCTCATGTCGGTTCCAACAACACCAATAATGCCCCCAAAGTTCCAATATGTACAGTTTTCAATTTCGATTCTCTTTCATTTTTTCATTTCTGAAAATGATTCGATAATCAATAGCTTCCACACCGTAGCTCCAAACAATTTCAAGTCAAGTTAATGCACCCATACTCATTGAGAGCTTTCCAACGATATGAAGAACGTGACATGAAGCACCATGAAACATTGTGGTTTGAGAGATCTTAATGTGACAAAACAAAACGAACTAATGCATCCATACTCATCGAGAGCTTTCCAACGATAGAAAGAGTGCAACATGAAGCACCATGAAACATTTGTGGTTTGGGAGATCTTAATGTGACAAAACAAAACGAACTACCTTGCTTCATAGATAGAAATAACCATGTGATTGCACCTTATGTGAGTGAGTTTCAAAAAATGACAAGATGTTTATCGTTCACACTCAACATCCATCAAGAAAAAACTATGGAAAGATTTAGGTGATTTGAAATAACCATGTGATTGCACCTTATGTGAGTGAGTTTCAAAAAATGACAAGATTTTTATCGTTGACATTCAATGTCCATCAAGAACAAGCTATGGAAAGATTTAGGTGATTTGAATGCATTTCAAAATCACCATCAAAGTTTTAAGAATATATGTTTTAGAAACATTTGAATCACGTCACAATTCCACTACAAGTAATGATCATTTAGTAATGAGAGTCACAAACAAAGAGCCAACAAATATCTTCAAAGCAAAAGCTCAAGCAAGATGGAGAAATGCAATGGAGATAAAAATGCATTCATCTTCTTGATAGCACAACACTTGGGAGTTTGAGCATGTTACCACTTAGTAAAAAATTGATTACCATAAAATGGGTTTTAAAAATAAAAGACAATTAGAGGGAAAATTGGAGAAATTAAAAGCTAGATTCATAGTCAGAAGGTTTGAATATTAAGCTAAGATTGATTTTTATGAAACTTTTATTTTACAAATTAAGTGAAGTACTATTTGCATCGTGATTACACTAGTAGGACAAGAAGGATGGGGAATTAATCAAAATGGATGTCAAAACAATCATGATCTACATGAAAAGGTTTACATGGCACAACAACTTGGCTTTTATGAATGTCGAAAAAAATGATTTGTAAGTTTTGTAAGGCTTTTAGGGCTTGGTATAAATGTGTAAATAATCTCTAAAGGAATAGGGACTTCAAAAAAGTAGTGCAAATGGAAATTTCTATTTATTTATTCTAATTATATACATGGATGATTTATTGCTTATTGATAATGAACAACCCAAAATAACATAATTCTAAAACAAATTAACAAACACCTTCAAGATGATAAATTTGAAGGCGTTAAACCATTACTTGGTTGTCAACTTTATTGCAATTTTTAAAAAAAAATTTATGACACAAGCTACCTCCATTGAAAAATATGTTTAAACAATTACAACAAACAAATGTATAACAACAATATTGATGTGAGAAGGAATGTACAACTAGCTACAAATATGGATGAATCAATAATTAATTTTAATAGAATATAAACACGTGGTTGGCAAGTTAATTGATTTAACAAATATTCATGCAATTATGATATTTGTTATGAAGACAATAAGTCATTTCATATATAAATTATAAAGGCTTCATTGATGAGTTGTTTTTCAAATTTTTAGATATTTCAAAAGGACAATTCATTACAATATAACCTATTGGAAAGGTGACAACACACAACTAATTGGTTATGTAAATGTTAATTGGGTTAGAGACATGAAAAACCAATAATATAAAAAGGATGGTTTGTGTTCAAATTACGAACATCATCAATAACCTAGAACAACTAAGCAACAATCAAGTATGGTTAGTCGCCAATAAAAGTTAAAATGTAAATCCTTTATTAAGAAAAATAACTTGAAACAATGTGGTTAGGAAAACTTTGTCAAAACTTGGGTTTTTTAAGCAACATAACAAGACCACTTTACTATGACAACATTAATAGTTTCAAGATAATTCAAAATGCCACCATACAAGAACAAATCATATAAAAAGGCCCATGCATGATTGGGTTGTCTAAAAAAAATGTCTTATGAAATACTTAATGGACCCCCCCATAATTGAACATGTCCTTAAAGCTAAATGACACGTTCATATTGGGAATTCTTGCTTGCTTCACAAATACATACATTATTAAAGCATTATTTTAAACAAACTATTTTTAATTTGAACAAGTTAAGGATTCCTAACAAGTCTTGGAATACAAATTAAAGTTTTGTCCACCCTTGTGAAAAATGGTTTAAAAACTCATAAGGAATGTATAAAAGAAAATATTTTTTTACCAAATTTTATACTACAAATAGTTTAACAATTAATGTATATAAAACATTCAAGTGTGACAATAATCAAATGCCTTAGTGCAATGTGCAAGGTTCAAAAAATTGAAATAATTTTTTTTTTACTATTGATAAACTTGGTATAGATTGGATAAATTTTATTATTTTTACTTTTATTTAGTGAAAAAAATTGAGATTTGGACACATTTATAGAATTTAAAATGATTTATTTCATTTAACATGAAAAAAAAAGGAATCTATGACATGCTTACATTTTGTGAAGGAAAAAGTAAGTGGCCACTTGATTGAGTCTTTATGAAAAGTGGATAGTTTAATGATGTGACCATATATGATTGGTCATTTAAGGCGAATATTATTAAAATAAAAAAATTCATGTTAAAATTCATTTTCTTAATAATTTTGATTTAAGAAGATGTTACACTATACTATTATGTAATGGTGTATCAAATTTTTTTGTCATAGATATATTACTAAAAAAAAACTAAAAGATTTCATAAAGTTCATAAAGTGATGAAAATAGGCACTTAAATGTACTTTGGGTGTTCCATATTCAGTTCAAGCTTTTCCAAATATTTTCATTAAAAATAACATTGTGAAAGTTTATTCAAAAATTCAACACCAATTTAATTTACCAGTTGAAATAAACAAAAAAAAAGACTTTGTTATTCAAAGGTTAGCTCATTTTAACAAAATTGCACTTGGAAAACTATTTTTTTCACATTTTTGTAAAAATTGTAAGTAATTCAACACCTTTCAAGCTTTGATGATTGGTGTTCCTTTGCATTCATGAACAAGACACCCGCCATCATCATTCCATTACATCACATTCAAAGAAAACAATGAAAATGATGAAACCAAAAATAAAAAAATATATGTATATATATATGTATTACAAAAAACCTTTTTCATATTTGAATGTTTAGTGTTTTAAGCTTGAAGAACAAAATTGAAAAACAAAATGTACACAAGTAAAAATAAACTTAATTTGTTGTTGGTGTTCCCCATTGAGTATAAATGAAAAGCATGAGACAAGGTTTCTATTAAATAACTGTTCTAGATTTCCTTATATGATATCATGGTTATACATAAACCAATTTTAATTACCTTAGGTTTAGAGGTGGGGGTTGGTGTCAAACCAAAAAAAACTTGTCAAGTAGGGAATGAGGCTTCAAAATTTTCATCTCCACAATTTATATACATATACTTGGCCAAGCACCACAAATACCCAATGTCAAATTAATATTCATCCATCTTGGTTTATATGAGTGTTGGCATGTTCTTGGATTTCATTAAGTTAAGGTCCAATTTATAGGTTGAGTTCTAAGGTCTTTGGATGAAAGGTTTCAAGTTTTCTTCCAATTGCCATTGGAACCTAATCAAAAAGTCCTATTATATTCTAAATTGAACTAAAACTTGAACTAGGGTTGTTGCCTTATCTTGAAAAAAATCAAGTACTTTAGGTACACAAATACAAATTTATAAAAATTAAAACAAGCTTAGCCTTATATTTTAAGTAAGTTATTTATTTGATTGATTGTACATAACTAATATTAAATCATTTAAATTTTGAATTGTGTGTATTAATTAGTTGAACGAACTCGTATTGCACAACATTGTTTAGGGGTTTTTTTTAATGTGTAATGAAAATGAAACTAGACCTTTTTTAAAACTAGATTGGCTCTAAATTCTTTGTGAAAATCTTGGAATTGAAAATTAAAAAAATCCAAAAAGTTGATCTCAAGACTTGACTAAAAGTTTTATAACCAATTTTTTTTTTTTAAAATAAAAAAAA
>Ga0209208_10009537_pt1 | contig 12742 bp, 9 predicted proteins | sample S1TSphfallax_3_FD_187694 | JGI IMG/M metagenome (GOLD analysis project Ga0209208, IMG submission 187694) | Host-associated microbial communities from peat moss isolated from Minnesota, USA - S1T2_Fd - Sphagnum fallax MG (SPAdes) (version 2) | ecosystem: Host-associated > Plants > Peat moss >...
CATATATAGATGGAAATAAAATTAGTCGCAAACTAGTCGCAGGTGAGTCGAAGATGACTTGACTGATGTCAGCACGATGTCACAATAGTCGTAGATAACAAAAATTTAATTATAAAGACCAAATAGTTGTAGGTAGTTGTAAATGTGATGGTCACATATTGGCCTTTTTCTTCTAGTGTATGATATTATAACATAGAATATCCAAAAATAATTTATAATACAATAATCACCAATAGTTGTAATATAACATATAATAATGAACAATAACTTCTAATACAATAACCATTCACAACCATTCATAAAATAACCACCAATATCCACAATAAAATATTTAACAATAACCATTAATAACATAGCTACCAATAACCACTAATATAATAACCATTAATAACCACCAATATCCAATGACAAAATATCCACCAATAGCCATTAATATAATACCAATTAATAACCACCAATATCCAATGACAAAATATCCACCAACAAACAATAATATAATAACCACCAATAGCCATTAATATAATACCAATTAATAAGCACCAATATCCACCAATAAAATAATCACCAATAGCCATTAATAAGCACCAATATCCACCAATAGAATATCCATCAATAACCATTAATAGAAATAAGCACCAATATCCACCAATAAAATAATCACCAATAGCCATTAATAAGCACCAATATCCACCAATAGAATATCCATCAATAACCATTAATAGAATAACCACCAATAATCATTTATAGAATAACCACCAATAACCATTAATATAATAACCATCAATAGCCATTAATAGAATAACCACCAATAACCACTAATATAATAGTCGCCAATAACCACTAATATAATAGTCGCCAATAACCACTAATATTCGTTAATAGAATAGCCATTAATAGAATAGCCACTAACAGTCACTAAGAAAATAACTAGCAATAACCACCAGTAGAATAACTATTAATGGCCAATAATAAAATAACCACCAATAGAATAGGTACCAATAGCCATATATTAGAATTGTTTAGGATTGCCAAAAATAATCTAAGGTGAAATAATTTATATAAGACAAAAATAACTCAAGGTGAAATAACCTATAATAACTTAAAATTTCCAATGATAACATAAGGTGAAATAACCTTCAATAGCCAAAAATAACCAAAAGTAATTTAAAGTAACCATAAATAGCTGTAAATAATGCAAGGTGAAATAATTTAAATTAATGAAAAATAGTCATATAATAACTAAAAATAATTTAACATAGGTAGTATTATTATATTAACAAAAAATATATCCATTTATTAATTTATTATTATTTTTTAAAGAATGGTCATTGAAATGTTATTGAATAATGATATAATTATTATTTTTGTTCAAATGATTTAAAACTTTCAAAAGGAAATAAATATAATTATGTACATTATTGAAATTTTAAAAAAAAAATTTTGAATAATTTCATTTGATTAAAATCTCAATAAGATATGAATTTTCAAAGTTTATGTTTTTGTAATGGTTAAAATGAAATATTTGTTAAATAGAATGTAATGTAACACATTACCACAACAAGTGGGGTGGTTTGATGGTAACGGTGTTCACCTCCATTCCAAAGGTCAAGGGATATCAAACCTCATGAGTGGTGTTGTGTGTGGTCAACAATGGTATGTTGACTTGATATTCTCCTATTGAATTCTTAGAATAGGTGCCTAAATTAATTACGTGACCTACTTATTCAGGTTAGGTTTTTAACTTAGTTTAGGTAGTGACACATGTTAATAAATCATAGGTTTAAAAATCATGAAATTATCAATAATTATATATTAAATAATTGAAATTTAATTGATTTCCATGTTAGTTAATTAATTAACTAATAAGTAAATTTGTATTTCATTGGAAAGTAACCTTGTTTCACTAGGTACTAGTGAAACAATTCATTGCCCGTAGCAACTGGTCCATGTTCATTAAGGGGTTAAACAATTTCACTAGGTAAAAATGTTCAAATTCACTCAAAATCTAATGAAACTTAGAGTGAACTAAAATGCATTTTGTAATAGTGTCTATGATATTTTAAACTTTTTTACCCTAATCTATTTCCAAATTAGTTAACCCTAATCTATTATAGGATATTTTTACCTATTTTAAATCATTCCACCCTAAGTTATTTTTTATTATTTTAAGTTTGTGTTGATGATTTTAAGTCAGTCCACCTTAAATTATTTTCAACTATTTTAAATTATTGTATTTTAAGTTAATTTAAGTTAATTTACCTTTGATTATTCTTGTTTATTTTAATAAAGGTCACACCTTGGTTACATACCTACTTAATTATTTACATGGGTACCAAGTAGGTAGGTAGGTACCTACATATGTACTTACATAACAACATACAACCCTAACACCTAATACATATGTAGGTAGGTTGGTACCTCCCCACATGGGTACTAATTTTTATAGGTTGATAAGTACATAGGTTGGTACCTTTCTACATAGGTGGCATCACAACATAACATTATAAACATGTGTGTGAATGACTTATTTTAGTCATAGTAATCAAGGTTTGGAATTGACTTAAGCAACAAATTTGCCATATGTAGCTCAAATTTGAATACCATGACAATTATCATGACAATTGCCATGACATCTATTGTGAGGTGTGAAGTTTTCTGTTTAAATGAAGGCTTTCAAGGTATTTATTTTGGCCATGCTTTCTCTAAAAGATGTCAATATACTACAATCAGTGAGAAAGCTTGTAAAAATTTCATAGTTGTTTCAATCAAGTTTGCACAATTAGATTTGTAAAAATTTATAATTTGGCTTTAAAAATAGGAAAGGAACATAGGAAAGGAACAAGGCTCGTTTAATTTCTAATTTTTGCAGAAAAAAAACTAAATATGCTTGTGAAATTTTTTTAAATTTTTTTATCTTTTATTACTTCAAATTATTTTGCTTAAGTCTTTTTTGAATTGCACTAGTTGGAAATACTAATATTGTTTGTATAATTTGATTATAGGTTTGCAAGAAAAATTATTATGTTTCAAAAGGCTCTACAATTCAAGGATGTTATTATCTTTTGTTTCAATAGATAAAATACTATCACAATCAATTAGAAAGTGCCACCTCTTCTTACTTGGCACATTTCTAAAATAATTATGGATCAAACAAGGAATGTGTAAAAAATATTGTTAATTTTTTTCATTTGTTTGAAGTTTTGCGCAAAAAGAAAAGGTTGTTGCTCAACAAGTGTAAATGTGAAGTGTTCTTGTGACTTGAGGACTATTCACTAGGTGTTAAGTATTAAAATTATCATAAAGTAGCCTTGTCTTTAGCCCCAAAATCCCTTTTTAAAGTTATATATGCAAAAGTAAGGAAACCTTATAAAATCTCAAGCCCATTTTACACTAGGAATTAAGGCTAAAGAAACTTGAGGCCAACTATAAAGCCCTTGGGTTGATTTCAACTTTTGCACTGATAGGAATGTTTAATTTGAATTGGACATTAACCTTGATTCCTAATGTAAAATGAACCTTAGTATGAATATGAAATGTTGAAACTTAACATTTAATGCATAAGGTTTAACAATAATTATATTAATTGTACATGTAGGAGTAATGAAAGTAACAACAATGAAACACTTGAGAAAAAAAAAGGACAAGATGAAATTTAATTTACCACCAACGTCATTGGTGGTTTTCTGAGTTTCAAACCTTTGTTGAATGCTAATGTACATTTTTGCATGTTTAAAAGAAATCTCACCCCATGTATGATAAAACATGGTTCTAGTGCTATATTTTTGTTATGTATGAATAATTTTATTATGAGTTTTTTTTTGGGGAAATAGCCTACATGGAACAATTCCTATTTTAAGTGTTGTTGGGTTAACCTTGCCATAGAAAAAAATACAATGATGAAACCTTGCCAAACTTTATTAAATCAAAGCACTCAATAGAGGGGGAGAATAAGGAACAAAAGGAAAGGGCCCATGACTAGGCCAAAAAATAGAAACCTTCACCTAAGGGGGCAAGGAAGAGGAATGGGAAAAGTTGTGCACCCCACCCACCCCCTACCTTGACAATCATAAGAAGCATGTTAGAAAAAGAGAGGGCATGTACACTAGAAATAACAACTATCCTAGATGGACCCTCACGAATAATAACAATTTGTTTTGAAATAGATGTAGCCCATGTTCGTTGTAATGCCACTTACACCTTTTGCCTATAAAATGCACACAAAACCAAAAGAGGAGGGCCTTCAAAGCCCTTTTGTAGCCCATGCCATGTTAACACAATAATGAAAAACATTGTTAACTTGTTGATGTAAACACCCAAATATGTCAATAGTCAAAGGGAGAAACAAGTCTACAAGGTATCAATTTCGATATTAAAGTTTTTTTTTGGTCTAAGCTACCAATGTTGCACCTGCCCCCTAAGATAGTGTATGTGCAAAGCCAAGGCCACTTGAGTGGGGTCAGTAATGACGACATCAGCCAACATGTGAATGCCATCAACTAAAAACATAATGTTGATTCACTAATGTGAGGACTAAAAGGTTGTAGGCAAAAGAATGTGGGTTTACTCACATGCAACATGCAACCAACATCTTTTGTGATGGATGCAAAGGCATCCTACACGAAATCATGGGATTACGTCCTTTCCCCACCATGAATGCAATGAAAAAGGAAATCATGAATCCCCACAAGTGGGGTTTAAAGATTGGCCACAAATGCAATGTGACAACTCAAGGGCCAACGAATGGGGAAAGGCCAACTTAATGTGCATCATAAAGGAAAAAACATCTAAGGCCAAATGGAAAGAAAAATGATGACTAGGTGGGCAAACAACCAGGCTCTTACTCCTAGCCTTGCACAAGATTTTAAACGTGCACAATGTGACTTTGAAGGCAAGTCAGAAAGGATGCTTGAAAAGGAATGGTCATGTAATAGTTTTGAAATGTTTTGTTGAAATCGATTTACATCCTTTTTTGCTAGCTGTTCAAAGCAAGGAACGCACAATGTCGCCATTATAGGAAAAAGCTCATATACTAACCTCAAGTGAGTTTGGAATGAGAGCAAACTTGAATTATTCGCCTTCATCGTCTTTAAAAGAAAGGATGAGAATCTACTAAGGATTTCAAAATGATGATAAACAAGACTTTAACTCTTAAAATAGGCTACCAACACAATAACCATAAATGAAATGAGGCCAACCCCTTGAGAAGAAATGGGAAAAGAAATTTGTCAACACATTAAAGAAGTCTAGGGGTACTTTGAAGAACCTAGGCCTCGGAGTTTCCTCAAAACCCCCATAAGGGCCAAATCAAAGCTGCAAGCTAATGGGTCCAAACATCATTAGGGTATTTGCATGTGAACCTTAAGGACTCCCAAATTCACCTTTTTCTTCACTTTTCCCATGATTTGTTTTACATTTCACTCTTTTTTCTCATGTCAAATGAAGTAATTTTGTTCGAAATTTTATATAAGCCTTTAAATTATCTATTCTTTTCACTTATGAAAATGAAAATAATGAGATTTATCCAATGTGGGCCATGTTCTATCAATGGCCCAAAATTTCTAGAAAATTTTTTTTTTGAAATTTTTTACATTACAATAGGGCATTTGGTTCTTGTCACATTCATACATTTTATACACATTAATACATAGGGTGTTTGTACTAAGAATCTTGGGCCAAAAGAAATTGTTTAGACATTTCTTATGAGTCTTTGAACTTTTTTTTCTTATGAGAAAAAGTCTTAGATGTTTTTCAAAGACTTGGTAGGAATCCTTAGACTTATTCAAATTTGACATTTTATGAATATAATAGTACCAAGTTGTAATGAATCTATTTACAAATAAAATCAAACTTTCAATATGAATGTGTGATTAAGTTTCAACATGTTTAAGTGGGGGGGTTCAATGAATATAAAATGAGGAAGTCCTTTTGGGTACCCCAAACATGTTTTGACCTTGATGTCAAAAATCCAAATGGGGGGAAAGGAGTGTAACAGAAAGTTTTACCTTTCAATGAAACATTGAAAAAGGGTACCAACAACAACCTGAACATCCCCCAACCTTGAGAACACCTTGACATGCCAAACATTTTCAAAAAGGAAGAGGAGAAAGAAGCGGAACCAAAAGGTACATTTAAAACCTCGACACCATCTGAAGGGTAATTCAAATCGAAAGGAAGGGAAAACCCAAGAGGGAGGCTTGAAGGGGACTAAGTTGAACACATATGGGGCTAAACAATTAGCACCATAAACGCTAATTATGAGAAAAAATGATTAAAAAAGGAGATAATAAAAGCAAGGCCAAGGATGTGCGTGTTAGCAACCAAAGAGAAAAAGAAACATCAGGGAAAAACTCTAAAGGAGCAACACAAAACATGATTTAAGTGGGTAAGAACAAAGAGAGGCATGATGAATAGATCACCTTAGTGCACGCCAATAAACAAAAGGAAAAAAAACAAATCTTCTGAAGGGGATTGATGATTAAAAAACAAAAGAAACTTTAGGGCATAAAAAGAAGGAATTGAAGGGAAAAGTTATGATAATTAAATTCCTCCCATTCGAAGTTCCTAAAAAATGGCCTTACATAAAATGGAGTTGAAAGCATTTGTGATGATCACCTGAAGCACCAACAAATTAAGGTGGATGTCTAAAATAGCATATATATTTTATTAACCACAATCTCACACCCACCTTTAACAACCACATTGAATTGTTTGAAGTTGGCTATTTATCGCTGATTTTGTTACACCATAATGTGTTTTCACCTAATTTCTTAAATTATTGAAAAATCCCTAACATAATCACAATATTCATAATGAAAGAAAACTAATGGTTGGAAGAAAAGTCAAATGGCAAAATTCTTATTGAAGCAATATGACCTTACATGAAAAAATTGGAACATCAAGGTAACCCATATTATACAAAGCTCTTGTATCTCTACTTGTTTCTTGATTCATTAAAACAATAAAAAAATGATTCACTTGTCTAAAGTTATCATAATCAACCTTCCAAGAATGAAAAAATCAAATCAAAATCGTTGATAACCAATAAATAGTGAACTTTTGAATTTTGACAACACTTTTTATCACACCTATACAACTCATGAATATGGAATTTTATTTTACAATGTATTAGTCCCATGTATTTGAAATTTTGGGATATTGCATGATTGTGTTTAAAAAGCTAAAGATATAATGAATGAATGCAATATGATTTCAATTTATTGTGGCGATAAGTGTGAAGAAACGCATCACAAAACTAAAGACATAATGCCCTATTCACAAACCAATAAAATGTTTCGCCCATTGTTATTGATTGAACACCACCTAAAGGTTTGGCCAAAGCCAAAAACCTAATGGCACCCAAAATCTAAACAAAAAGCCCTAGGATATGGCATGCGATTAGATGGGAACCTAGTTGATAGAGTTGGATGAAACCACTAAACAATGAATCCTTTATGTCGAAAGAATTTCAAAAATGTTTAAAGACCATGCTTGAAGGACCCTCCTTATTTATAAATGGGACAAATGCACGACAATTGACTTAAAAGAATCAAGAAAGAGTTCAAGGTTTCATTACTACAAAAGGGTGCAGTTCATTAGTCTTCATTCACTAGACAAGTGAATTCACTACTTCTTCATTGGTCCCCGTTCATTACAACCAATGAATTCACTCAAAATCTAATGAAATCATTTGATGTACAAGGACACCTTTTGTTATAGTGTTTGCATTCAACTAAAAATCCATCAATGAATCCAAGAGAAGGGAATATGAGCCTAAAAAATGTGAAGTTTGCAACAGATTAATAGTTTCAAAAGAGGCTAAAGTTAGGGCAAAGGGGGCAAAAGCTTTAGTAGTGTGCAAACTCCCTTACATGCCCACAAACTAAATTTTGTTTGAGCCAACCAATGGGGGTAAGGACATGCACAAAATCTAGAGAGGGCATGGTCACTTAAGGAGCTTGGTTCATAACTAGTGTCAATGCAAATGTTGTGCCTTAGAAGATGTTTTGCCATAAATTCCTCCCAATCACTTGAAAAGAATCGTTGAAAACAATCTTAGTTTCTTGATGCCTAACTGATCCACCCCTAGGGGAAGGGCGCAACACCATTATGGAAACAAAAGGAATAAATGATAGGTGGCTATGTCAAATGGATTTCGCACAAGGCAATCGAGGGGGGGACAAAAAGTTAATTGCACCTTTTGTTACAAAGTAAAAGGGATGTGTGAATATGAGGTTGAAGAAGACCTAAATGAAAGGTGCCAAAGGTTTTTCAAAACCAAAACCCAAGCCCACGCAATTGGAGGCAGAGAAGAAACTAGGTGGGAAGTTGAATAACCAAGGGTGCCACTTTTAGTAAGAACATAAAAAGCTTAATAATGGCTTTACTGACATGCCATGCCTCATAGTGAAAATAACCCACATTCATAACAAGGGACGTCACATTGGGCCCCACTTCAGCCCATTAGGGACGATGAAAAAACAATCATGCAACGAACATAACAAACCACACCATGATCGTAAGAGGGAGGGAGGAGGCCCCAAAGTTGAAGAGGAATGAAAAAAAAGAACCCAACAAGGAGGGGGCAAAACCCCCTCAATAAAAGGAAATATCGAAGTAGGAAGGGGAGACAAAATAAACACCATTCAAGAAAAAAAAGCCTAGAATAGAAAGGCAGCTTGCACCCAAAACAAATTGCCCAGACCCCATAAAGAAAAGCAGCTTGGAAAAAAAAGAAGGCAATCCACCCCACGAAAGGACAACCCGGAGCTAAAAGAAAAAAAAAAAAAACCTTAACAGTTACAACCTTTCATGTTTTGCCAATGTTGCCCTTGCCTCCACACTCCTCTGCAAATGAACGTTTACATTACTTTGCAACCCTTTTGGTGGTAATGTTCTTACTTTTCCTTCAAGAAAGTAGAATCATTAATTGGAACAATTCCACATGAGTCAGCACTAAAGAGGCGCAACGAATTAAATGCGACATGGTATTTGATGTGCTTTGACCACCAAGTTTCAGGATTCCAATGCCCCGACCCAAAGCCCTTACCCTTGGTCAACTACCCCGGCCTGGTTAACTAAACCCACTTCTTCACTAACCTCCCACAGCTCAACCCCCGAGCCAAAAGCCCTAACCCCATTCTTTTTTTTTAGCCTTGCCCCATGCCTCCCGTTGAGAATTCCCACTTCCCCACGACTACTGCGTCCAGCCCACAGAAACAACCACTCCCTAGGCCCTATTTCCCCTCCCCTCTCAGGAAAGGTAACACCTATATTGCTTGGGGAACCCCCATTTTCCTCTCCCCACAATGTTCCATCCAATCCCAAGGGACATCATCGCCCCTGCCATAATGTTTCCCCAGGGGAGCACTAGAAGAAAAACCCCATTTTTCAACTTGTCTTTAATGACTAAAAGTGTATTTCGTGACTATTTTTGATCAAAAATAGTTAAGAAAGACACTTTTAGTCACCTAAGACAAGTCAAAAAATAAATGGGGTTTTTCTTTTAGTGGAGATTCCCTTTTTCAGGGAAACCACCTTTTCCCCGCCAAGAGGTTTTGTTAGCTCCTAGAAAGAGACTCCCTTCCCAAGGAACCAACCTTCTCCTCGCTAGGAGGCTCCTTCTGCTCCCTGGGGAAACCTCACCTTCTTCTCACTGGGAGGTTCCCTCCACTCCTCCGAGGAAACCAACCTTTTCAAGAAACCCCACCTTCTCCCCACCGAGAGGTTCCTTCTACTCCCTAGGGGTGACCAACCTTCCCGGGAAACCCCACCTTCTCCCCATTAGGAGGTTCATTCCACTCCTCGGTGGAAACCAACCTTCCCGAGAAACCCCACCTTTTCCCTGTCAGGAGGTTCCTTCCGTTCCCTAAGGAAAACCATTCCGAGGAATGTGCCTTTTCTCGGTCAAGAAGTTAACTTAGTTCCCCAAGGGAGACACTCCCCGAGGGAGAACCAATGCATCTTGGGCCTACAAATCCCTCTAGGTGGGAAGCATGCGTGAATCCTCTTCAAGATTTTCGACATCTCCCTTGTCTCCTAGGGTACTTTTGTTTCATGAAATTAACCTAGGGAGATTAATACACCTAGATTTACAATTCCTTGGAAATAAAGTCAATTTTTGAGTTTGTGAAAACAATACAAAACAACAATTTAATTGTTGTCATTTCGTCATTTCCTACCCATACCTCAAAGGGCAAGATGACACCTTTTCTTAGATGTCGATTTGTCAAATATAACATCTAATGGAAACCTCCATGCTACCCAACATAATTCAATAATTAATTCAAACTTCATGGTTGGTTCGTCTATTAATGATCATTACTTTTTCATAGTTACCCAAAATTGTTTGTTATGGCAGTTAGGTTAAGGGTTTTAAATTAATGGTCAGAATATGCATTTGGTGGAAAGTAGTCTAGAACAGTTAAAATTAATATTCATGGGGATGTGTCATAATTCTTGGGGCACATCAATTTATTTCTCGAGGTAATGTTATCTCAGGGGATGTTGTTTTTTTTTGTAACACACTCATTTGTGTATCTCCTTTGCATCATTGTTGTAACTTGTTTGCATTTTCATCATTCTCATTCATCATTCCTGCTTGTGCATCTCTATTTTGTTTTTTTTTCTTCATTGTTGTTACTTGCACCTCTAATTTCAATTTGCATTGTCCATTTTTTTCCCAAGTTAGCAATTGGGTTCCTTTAGGCATAGATTGTTTTGTGAGTGTTTATTGAAGCATCTTCATGGCCCATTTGTTTTCCTCATCGTTTTGCTTTATCTTCTTACATTTCACTTTTGTCACTATAAATTCATAAATTTTGTAATTTTTTTTAGCTTTGATGGCATCATCCAAAATGCATTCCTTAGGCATGTTAGATGATGATAGTGATGGAGGTGAATCGTTAATGCGAGATCTGACAGGGAGGACTTGGAGAATGGTTGTAATTCACGGATGGTAAGTCCATGTTAGGAACCTTGCCTTGTTTTTCCAGTTTCAATAGCTAGGTTCTTTGAAGATGTTTTTAGAGTTTTGTTGAAAACATTAACGAACTAAATTGTTGAGGAGATCTAGTGTCTCCCCCGAACAATGTCTACCTTGGGGAAACATTACTATATTTTGGCTCCCTGAAGGGTATCCAATATATTCCCTTGGGGAATTTTTAGTCCTTGGGAAGATGTGAATGTCTCCCCAGGCAGATGCACAACCACTCAAAGTGGGATGACATGCCTTTCTGGGAAACGTAACTCACTCAAGTGTGGCCCCACATCGGGATCACCCTTGGTGGGGCACCATGGTGGTGTGGGAAGGTACTAAGTTGATGGGTTGGGGTTCAACTCCCTAGTTCACCAAATGGGTTTTGGTTGGGAGGTCATGAACATGGATCCAAGGGGCTTTTGAATGGAACCCCAAGGTGAGCTAAATGTTCATCTACTTTGTGAAGGCGTGGGCAAAGGGTTTTTTTAGGCCCATACCTTGAAGCAAAAGGGGGAACTTGGAGTTTTCCCTTCATCCCACCTCGAGCTTTTGGTGTTCACCCAAGGGGAGCAACTTGGTGTTGCTTCCAAGTGGACTAGTTGGAGAAAGTGTGGGCATCCAACTACTTAGGTAGGGAGTTGGAGGGTGTAGCTTCTTTAATGGGACCTAGTTTTATTAACTAATGTTGTGTGTTTCAGATGCATAAGTGGTGTTAGAAGTGAGGAGTTAGGAGCACGTCTTGGAGTTTGGAGGCTTGGTGCGCTAGTCTTAGTAAAGGGGCGCAACATTTGGTATTAGAGCAAGTCTTTGTGTCAACTAGTTTGGGAAATGGCGAAGGTGGGTGATTAACTTGAAATCGTAAAAAGGAAGTCTAAGAAGGAGTAGGGCAAGGCACTAGTGGAGCCAGAGCTTGCCCTTCTAGAAGCCCATAACACATTGCACAAAGGATCAAATGATGACGATGCCTTGGGGAAAGTAGTGGAGTTTTCTGTAAAGGCAAATTGCACCCCTTTTCAAAAGCTATTAAAGTTCATGAAAGTGATCCTAGAAGAGGAGGAAGAGGTGGCAATGGGGATGGATAACTGCAATGACCTAGATTGCTATGAAAGGGAAAACCTTCATGAGGAGGAACCTTTTTACGAGGAGGGCCCATTGGAATTGGAAGTAAAAACTCTTCATATTGCGTCTTTTGCAGCTTCCAATACCACACCTCTTCAAGAGGAGAATGAGAAAGAGAAAGGGGAAGATGAAGAAAAATAGGAGGTGGGCATGGACAAGGCCGATGAAGAGGAACGAAAGGAGTTCAAAACTAAGAGTGGGAGATCTCGCTTAAAGCACCTCACACCCAAAAGAGGGGCCACCTCCAAACATTCCTTGTGAAAATTATACAATGAAAAGAGGTGCAAAGAGGAAAGGCAAAGAGAAAAGAAGTTGTTTGAATTTGGAACGTGGTTGGGAGGAGCTAAAGCTGGAAAGGGAGGAAATGGCCAAGATGGCCCAAACCCTCAAGGAATCCACTTTCAAGGACTCCCTAATGGCATGCATGGGGGGAATTATAGCCACCCTACAAAAGATGACAATGACACATGATAAGGTTAACAAAAACCCTAGTTATGACATTCGTCATTTTGCACTTTAAAATTCGCGAATTTACGTGGTAAAGCACCTTGTCAAAACATTCGGCATACATTCGTGAAACATTCGCGCGCGGCAACAGCCTGTGCTAAACGGTAACGGTTACTGCCAGACCATTACCACTCGGAGTCA
>Ga0209208_10009538_pt1 | contig 12742 bp, 9 predicted proteins | sample S1TSphfallax_3_FD_187694 | JGI IMG/M metagenome (GOLD analysis project Ga0209208, IMG submission 187694) | Host-associated microbial communities from peat moss isolated from Minnesota, USA - S1T2_Fd - Sphagnum fallax MG (SPAdes) (version 2) | ecosystem: Host-associated > Plants > Peat moss >...
GGAGTATAGGGCAAAGCCCCAGGCTGCAGGGCATTTCTGTCCATTCCACGATTACATGGATGGTAGAAGACCTGGGCTGCAGGGCATTTTGAAAAATGAAACACCCGCTGTGGTGGGTGTTCAGTATAGGGGAAGGCACTGTTGTCAGTGGCTTCGGACTCATGAACCGCGGGCAGAGCCTGAGGTCTTGGGTGGAAGGCACTGCTGACAGTGCATTCCCTTGTGTAAATCTCGAGGTTGTAATGATTTGAGCGGGTCGGATGCGTTAGAGTGAATGGTAAAGATTCCCTTACAAGAAAATTCGTTGGCTGGAAGGAAATTACATGTAATTCCCTCCACGCCAGGGAAATTACCTGAGATTCACAGGGAGTGAGAAATCGGGGGTCCCCAAAGTACAGTGGGTTTTTTGACTGGAGGACTTTTCCGGTATTCTGAAATGCTTCCCCATACAGCAGTGCTTTTTTTGGGGTAAAATTTCGCCAAATTTCGACCTGAAAAATATGATTTCAGCATATTCAAAGGTTTTTCCCTGGAAAAAATGGCTCAAATTCGGTAGATTTCAAATTATTATTATTTTTTCAGATCACCAGATTTTTATGATAAGTTCCAGTAGGTAGCCAAGAATATAGAAGGATCCTGTTTTTTGGTCTACTTTCATATCTAGTCTGTAGTCAAACCTGTGTAAATCATTTTATGTAAAGTAGCTCACTTGAGCTACATCACAAAATTGAAGGAAAAAAAAAACCCTGCCCTACAGTGGAGGAAAAAGAACATGCCACATAGCATGCCCTCCACTTACTCTAAACAGATTGGGAGCAGGTGTTTACGGCCATCAAAGTAACCATTTTGACAGATTGTTGAACTTGATGGGTAATCATCAACTACAGAGAATAAATTGATGATGATGAAAAATCTGTTAGAACAAATCTGAGCAAAAGGATGCAGTAAAAACCACAATTGCCTAGATCTCCTCTCTTCAGAAACAAACAAGATGAAAAACTGGTTGGCTTGAGCAAACAAACAATGTATCCTTTTGAAGACTTCAATCCTTCTTTCCTGTTGGATTTGCCTTCTTGGAGGGACAGAAAAAGTGAAAATGACAAAGGAAATAAATCATTCAATCATAATTGCCAACTGGGCATCCCCATTTCTATCCTATCCATGCGCTTCCAGGGGGCTTGCTTGCTTTGCAATACAAAGTATATTCCAATGATGAATAAGGATTTGGTTGTCTTACCTCGATTGGCATTGAAGTGCCATGAAAAACATGGAGTGACTGAAGTGCCCACAATTGTGCTGGATGTTTCCTGCTTTCTTGGTACTTACCTTCAACAATCATGTACAGGGGCTTCCATGGATATATGCAAGAGTAGTTTTGGGGGGAGGGTGGATGGGCAACTGATCATACCAGTGTTAGTATGGTACCTAAATAGATCTGCAGTCTGCACCTGGTATCAAGGACCTAACCAGCCTGGTATGACATGAAGCAATACCAACCTTGTACCAGTCCCTGCCTCTTAGGGACCTCTGTAAAAACCAGGTATATGTAGGTATGTGCATATACCTACTTCATACCATCTAAAAATTAGTCTTGGATCCTATACCAGGAGCAGGCTGGTCATGTTCAAAAGTGGATATAAAACCAATACTGAACATACCTTTCTCACACAATGCCTACTGTTGGTTATGAATTAACACCAATTGTCCTTGTTTTGTCATCTATCTCTATCGGATGGTAGTTTGTTTGTTTTGTTTCTCCCATGGAGATCTCCCAAACCATGATGTCTCTTGTTGCACTCTTGGTATTTGGTATTGTTGGAAAACTCTCAATGAGTAGGTGGTGCATCAAGTTGGTTTCATAATGTTTCAACCTACAATGCAGAAGTTATTGAATATTGAACAACTTTTCCACTTAAAATTCATTTAAATCAAAACTAAAAGTTACAGGGGAATTTGGGCACACTCTTAATATTCTTGGAAAGCCCTCGATATAAAATTTAATGAAAGTGATTTGTAATTTTTTTGTCTCAAGGTGTAGGAGATATTCAATATTTTGAGTAGTTTTTGGCATTGAAAATTCAATTAAATTACAAAAAATGATTTTGAAAGGAAAAATTAGTTGAGTAACCAGTTCACACATTGGACCAATGGCACAAGCTGCACAAGTATGAATTAACACCAAAATTGGCAAGTAGAGGGGCCCATCTTTATTCAAGATTGAACAAGCTTCAAGCGACATTTAAGTGCCTCCTTTGGACATTTTGCTCTATCTCCAATCCTATTATTGAAGATTTGCTTTTCCGTTCAACGTTTCATAGGATTCAAGTTAAACCAAACAAGTATCTTAGAAAAAATGTTTTATATAGACAAGGGCAAAAAACCGAGAAGGCCTCATTGGGGGTTACTTCACATAAAAGAGTGACATGTGAAATTTATTTATTTACGAGCTTATGTTGTTTAGGTAGGAATTTATTTATTCAAGAGCTTGTGTTGTTTACCATTCATTTGATGCCACCAAAAAAATAATACACCATTGTACTTTTGAACTGTCATAAAAAAGGTTATGTTTATAATAAAATAAGAAGCCAGATGAAGGTGTATTTGTCTCATAAATAATGGAATTGTGACTAATCAGATATTTGATTAACTATGCAAAACATGGTAAGGTTAAATGAATCACAAAAAAAGTTTATTGGATGATTTTAATTGTTTTATAATCTTTATGAAATAATTTCAAATAGGTGATGAGATGAATATAGGTAAATCATACTGGCAAATTTCTACAAAACATCTTAAAATATGAAACATAACCAATACAAAGGTCAATGTATGTGGTTGGCAAATTCAAACTTTAGATACATTTAAACTTAGCCATGGACATCTATTATTCAAATGATGATAGTACCCTAGAGAGATTTTTATTAGCCTTGTTTACAATATTGTGATGGCCTTGATGATTTGTTTAGGGCAACATGGTCTGATTCTAGCAAATACAAACTTGTTTTCAATTGTTTAACTATTTCTTGACATTCTAGCACTTCATATTTTACACCATAGTAAATTTAAGAAACACATGCCTTAAAATCTGATTGGCAAGAAGGGAGAGGAGTGTGGTTGCAAGAGTTGAATTATGTTGTGAAGTCGATTGTAGCTTTGTATTTGTATGATCATAAAACACTTGGAGAAAATTCCTAGTGTATTTGAAAGATACCTTATAAACATGAATATCCCTCTTAGAAAAAGAGGAGGGATACTATGTCTACTCCTTAAGAGGGAGGAGGATTGTGCATATTTAAAGGTGTAGTACCTCTCTCTCTTAATGAGTAAAGGTAAGAACCGTCCACCGCCTACATGTCCTAATCTTCAAATGTTTAGGTTCATGAAAATTTTGTCTTGTGGTTTACGACAGGTAAAGCCCATGGGTGCAGGAGATTCCCAAAATGTGGGGCTGGACTTGGCTATGGCCTCATCATACTAGACCCCTTCTTTTGAGAACTTATGTCCCCTCTCTCTCTTGGGCTTTGCCCTACACTTCAATAATCTTGTGTGATGTATTATAGAACTTCATGTTTTGTGAATTAGGTTCACATTTAAGGACCCACAACCCCATTATTGTCACCTACCAAGGACGCAAAGGGATCAGTCAACCTCTTGGATATAAGCTTAGGTGGTTATAAAGTGCAAGAGTCTGGTTGGAAGTGGTGACATTAAATGTTATTTCTTCTGGTGAGAGATGCTTTATTCAACTCATGAATCATCTAGAATGAACATGGTACCTATGTGCAATGGATTCAGCCTCATATTTATCCCACGTGTTATATAGCACAACAATTATAGCCTTTAGTCTAAGGTTGCCTTGCAATTGGAGGCTTTGGGAGGAGGGCAAGTGTAGAACAACAACATAGTCTAGTCCATATTGTAGTATTTTGAGTGTTGTTGGGAATCTGAAATACTTGAACTGTTAAATGTTGGAGTAACTATTAGAAATGATGAACAGCAAGGTGATGGGAAAGGGTGTGTATTGAGGATTGTTGTTGTTTCAAATGGTATTGTGACTTTCTGCACTCATTTTTCATAATAGGTAATAATTAAGGGTTGCAGTGGGACGTAAAGCTTTATGTTCAAATGTTGAATGCCCATACAGCATGTAGTGCATTGTGAATGTAGGTGTGAAGGATGAGGGGTTAGTTGTGCAATTATTGGTAGGGTTGTTGTTGGGCTTCATTCTTTCAATGATCAAGCACTACAAGATCTATATAAACAAATAAGCATGTCAGTTTTCCAAGAGGTCTCACTAAGGGAGTAGAGGCTCAAGGGGCTTGCAATTTTTATTCTCCATGTGGCAAATAAGTACCCACTAGTTATTGTCATGAAGAGAAATAATTTTGGTGATTTTAACTTTTTGCTAAAGGACATGCTATAGTTTACACTTTACACTATGGATAATGTAGGATTTGATGTGTAGAGTAAGGCCCTTGGGTGGGGTTTCCCAAAATAAGTGGCCTAAGATGAAATCATAGCTGAGTTTGACCCCATTTGGGGAATATTCCTCACATGTGGACTTTTACCCATTAGGAACCATGAGGCAAAGGTTATCATGAACCTAAACATTTGGAAATCACCAGGCTCAGTGGTCTTTGGCCAACTCCAAGTTAGTAGTAGGTGTAGTATCCCTTCTCTTTTCTTTTGATTAGGAGGGATATTCATGGATATAAAGGTGCCCCGAATGGCACTAGGAAATTTCTCTGAGTAGTTTACAGTTAGGGCAATGACTGCTGCAGTTTGATGGAGTGGAAGTCACGTCTGTACGACAAACATGCTTGGGCTCTTCGTTACCTATTCCACAAAGAGCTTGACACCTGCACCCTAACTAGGGGCTGATTAATATGCCATGGTGGCCCAAGCTGGACTCTCATTGAGTGTGTTAGGGCAATGAAAATGTAGCTTGGTGAAGTAGAAGCCACTTTCCAAGTAGGGATCTCCTGTCTACTATGTAAGAAGGGGATGAAGGCTGTGAGTGTTGGTCTGGTATCAACTTTTGAACAAACCAGCTGGTCCCTTTTGAAACTTTCAAACCCTTCTAATCTTGTTGTTAGGGACTCTTAAAAACTTTTCCAGACCAAAGGGTACGGGTCCAAGATTGACTTTTGGTTGGTATGAGGCAAGTATATACCTAATATTCAAATTGATATAAATCTAGGACAAGACTGCTATATTACCTCATGTCCCAAGACTGCTATATTACCTCATGTCCCTAGAAGGTTGGTACTAGTATCTGGTTGGTATTGCCTCCAATACCAGCTTGGTAGGGTCCTTATTACCAGCATCAATACTAGTCGGTGCTACTAGACTATATACCACACAACACTGGAGCCTACTGCCTCATCCTAGACTAGGCCCCATATTTTGTGTAGGGTAAAGCCTGAGCCCGCAGACTTTCTTGAAATAAGGGCCTGTGCGAGGTGGTGCTTTACCCAGCATAAAGGCCAGTGTCAATTTTATTTTTTAATGTTTTTCCTGTGATATCCAAGTGTGTTTATTTTATAAAATGAAACACCTGCATAAGTGGGCATCACATTTTTCAAAATGATCAGCCCTTGTTGAGGAATTTTATTTAACTATAACATTTTCCCTTCAACCATACACTAAGAAAATTGACACAGGTCTTGATGAGAACTCAACCCACCCTTGGGCTTTACTCTAACATGAAAACTTGAAACTCCTCATTGTTAAAGTTCATTCATTTTCCCTCTTATCTCGCCCTCTCTCTCTCTTCTCTCTCTCTCTCTCTCGTCTCAACTAACTCACCAATAATAAAAGCTAAAACTAATTAAAAGAAAAAAGAAAAGTCTCTGATCCTTTAAATTTTAGGTAGGTACCACCTACCACCTACGTGTTATGTTCCTTCCCAAGTCTCGTGCTCGCGTATAGCACAATTCCTTCGCATGGTAGTGTGTGCTATTGTTCTCTCGCACTCTCGCGCGCCCTCTCTCGCTCCTCTCTCTCTCTCTCTTCCAACTTAGTTGCTTTCCGCAACCTTCAAATTGCAATTCTAGTATAATCCCATCGTAAATGCCAACCTTCAAATTGCAATTCTAGTATAATCCCATCGTAAATGCGGTCTGATCATTGATGGCAGCAATGCTGTGACGATGATGAGCTATGAAGCGCCCATGTCGAAGATTTTCGAGGGGGTGAATGTGATTTAATTGTTTTATTACATTCGTATGCAGATTTGTGTGGGGTTGGTGTTGCTTCTTCCAGAATCAGAGTTTATCATTGGCAGTATGCTTTTCAGCTGACAGTTTTTCGTGTTTTTTTTTTCCCCTCACTCTCTTCACCCCGGGGGTGAATGTCTCTCTTGGGAGGTCTTTGATGTTTGCATGCAGACTTTGAGGTTGTTGGCTGTTGTATTCTTTCAGTCTCATATTTTGTCATGTCATTTGGTTTTTAGGCTTCTTCGACTTCCGTGAGAGATGAGGGAAGGGAATTATGGAGTTTTTAATGTATTTAGGTCTTGAGTTTTTTGGGTTGTAACAGCAGCAGCAGTTGGGGAGAGACAGACAAACAGACAGACAGACAGACAGACGGAAATTAGGGCAGCGATGGAGAATGCAGGGCTGGCCTTGGAGATGCACAGAACAAGCACACCGAATTCCAGGAGGTTCGGGATGCAGCTCTCGTCGGCCAACTTTCTCCCAGCGCCGCTCTCGGCTTTACTTGAGCTCACTGGCCTCATCCGAGGCCGGTCGCAGTATTCCCAGGTGGAAGAAGGCGGGGAAATCTTGACGGGGTCTTTGGGGGAAGCCACGGAAAGCAGCAGCAGGGGCGGCAATGGAGGCGCCGAAGTTTCAATCAGGATATTTGGTGCAGGGGAGCCAGAGCAGGTGCGGGTTGTTGCATCGCCTCTTTCAAGGAATACGGGTGGTGGTGGTGGTGATGCGGCCGCCAGCACTTCACAAGGCTCTCCAGTTTCTCTTCTGCCTACGCGGGTCACAGAGAGCGAGAACAACCCAGGTGCTGCTGCCATCAGCGCTGAGGACAGGGTGGAGGTGGCAGAAACAACAGCAGCAGGGGGGACATCAGCCAATGCTAGGCAGGAGGCAGCAACATCTCAGCGTTATGACTTCCAGCAGCTGGCAAGGTGGATTGAACAGGCCTTGCCTTTCACCATCTTGCTGCTGATGGTCTTTATTCGACAACATTTGCAAGGTATGTGTTGCCACCAGTTCTTTGCATCTCCATTGTGGTGTACCCGAGCATGAAGTTCCTGAAGTGCTTTCGTACCCTAGCAAATGCAACATGTACCATCTGGTCTTCAGCAATGAATGCTTTAGCTTCAGGTGTTTGAAGGAAGAAACCTTTACTACCTCCATATTCACAAGAAGTCATCAGGGTCAACACCCAAACAATCGAAGCATTCTTCACAAGAAAGTTTTTTCAAATTCTAGGTCAGTCTTGCAACCTAAAGATTGCAAGATTCCAAAAGACCCTTTTAACAATCTAATAAATCTCTGCTCTTTACCTGGAAGCCTGACTCAAAGCATCCACCACAGATTGCAGATCACAAAGTAGATACATTTTGTGAAGGTTATATGTTTTGTCCTTAGCTTGATGGGCTGTAGTAGAAACACTTGGGTTTTTGATAGGCATTGTAATTCAGTGCTCTTATTTGAAGGGCACTGGGACCTTCAAGGCACAATGATTCTCCAAAACCACTGCTTAGGAGTGTGAGGTTATTTTAGGAGAAGATAGAAAGTACCCAAGACAATTCTCAGTGCGTATGCTGAATGGTTCTTTGCTTCTGAAGTCAGCCTGCACCCACATTGTGCCAGTTGTTGTTCTGGATCTCTTGTACTTTTCAGTTTCAGCTTTCATAGACAACCTGTTTGGCTTTCCAAAGGTCACCTTATTCAGGTGGTCCTGCTGTTAGATTCCTGAACATTTGCTCAGTCTTCAAAGAGTTCCCGACATTGCCATTTTCCAACCACTGTCTAAGATCACTCTTACCCTGACACCTATATGGCCACACACAACTCTGAGACAGAAGTTCTCCTGATTTAGAGTCTAATATTGTTTGTGGGTCTCTCAATCCCTTGATCTGCATGTTGGTGGTTTCTGGTTTCTGCTTAAGCCCAGTATGCCAAAAGATTCATTTGGAAGTCCTGCAGGGTCAAACATGGCAACAACCTAGCCATTTAGTTGACAATGCCCATGGAAACCAGATTGGTTCCCTGGTTAATGCTGAAGCTTGAGGAGCCTTGTTCTGGCTACATTACATTAATTCTGTGTTTATCACCCAGCATAATCTCTTTTCGAGGTTCTGGAATAGCAAATGGTCAGAAACTGAGGCCTGATTTTCACATGCTGTGGTCACAGGTTTTCTTGTGTCAGTATGGATCACAGCAGTAATGTTTAAGGCAAATGATTTACTGCGAAAGCAAACTGCTTTGAAGGTACTTTCCAAACCTCCCATATCCCATCTTACATTGCTTCATGCTAAGGACACCTAAACAGTGAAGGATAATTGAAGGTCTTATGAGGGAACTGATGTCTGTAAGTATGCAGAATGAGAGAAGACCCATTTTCCTGGTAGGATTGGGCTGTGGCCTGCTGGCAAACATTGCGGGACTGTATTGGTGCTATAGTGCAGAAGCTTTGTGGCGACCCCTTCTTCTTCTGCCTCCATACAATATTCCCAAGTTCTGGCAAGCTGTGTTCACTATTGTAGTCAATGGTAAGCCTCTTCACTCTGCCTTTTTATGTTTTTAGCTTCATAAAATCTTGTTTTATTGTTTCAAAGTCAGAAACTTCTATAAGTCTGCTCTTTTGCTTACTCTACATTTCCTGTGTAGATACTGTTGTCAGGAAAGCTGCCATGGCACTGAAGTCTGGGCTTCTTGTATACTACAAAAACAGTCGAGGGCGCAATTATCGCCGCCAGGTTTGGCTAGCATCACCTTCTCAGTGGAGTGTAGTTTGGTGTATTGTTGTACAAATCTACAAAATTCTTGGGATCTAATAAATGAATGGGCAGTCATGCCAGTTTGTCCTTGCCTTGAATGATGAGTGTCAAATGGTCTGATACTTAGTGAGTGATGCTCATTCTTGTCCTGTTGGTTTTGGGTTTGCTGGATCTGACAGACTGCTTACCTTCAGTGTTGTCATGTAGTTGATTCTGCAATCTCCTTCTTCTGCATTGCACAAGTAAGAAAATTTTGACTGTTGTGGTGGATGGCAGGCTCAACTGCTGACACTTGTCGAGTATATTTTGTTGTTGTATCGTGCCTTGATACCAACACCAGTTTGGTACCGCTTTTTCTTGAACAAAGAGTATGGCAACCTGTTCTCAGCACTCACAACGGGGTTGTACCTCACATTCAAACTCACTTCCACATTGGAAAAGGTACTTTGAGAATGCTGTGCCTTTCCTGAGTCATGCATTTTGTATGTGTAGATATGATCCACAGAGATATATGCTGTGAATAAATTCTTTAACTCAGAAGCCTGAGTTGTGCTAATTCTATTGTGGTGTTGCAGATGCAAACATTCTTGGCTGCACTTCGAGCATTGTCACGTAGGGAAGTCCAATACGGGGCCTATGCAACCAGTGAGGAGGTTCGTTGCTGATCAAGTGTCATTTCCAGACCTCTGCAGCCCTCGAAGATGTTTTTAACACTAGGAATTGTTCTAGAAATTATGCATGCCAACATGTTTTTGGTTTCAGAGAAGTTTCTGAACTATCAGTACTGGCAAATGGCCGTACTGTAAGCCCACCTTTGCAGGGTTGTGAAGATTCACACACATGCAGCAAACTCTATATTCATAGCCTCTCTGTTAGATCGTGGAATTTAGTATGTGGTTGTATTTAAAGATAATGACTGAAGTTTAGGAGCTGGCTATATGGTGGGTGGCATGCAGGTCCTTGCAGCAGGAGATATGTGTGCTATTTGCCAAGAAAAGATGCATGCACCAATTTCACTTTGCTGTAAACATGTTTTCTGTGAAGACTGTGTGTCTGAATGGTACTACATTTGCCCAGTCGCTAACCTAGCTGCATGCAAGCACAGTTTGAAAAATCATAAGCTTAAGTGCTATTCTTGGGCAAGGAAATACATTTGGAAATGAGTGGGTAACCATCCAGTGCATTCCTTAGTGATTGCTAAGCTCATGGATAGAATGGTACTTGATTCTGCTCTGCTAGACTGGCTTTTCAACCACCCCCACCCTCATGACCTCCCAGGATTGCTTAAGGCATATACATGGTGATAGGTCACAAGTCGGTCCTCTTGATTGCTGACAATATTGTATGTTGCTTCTCATTGCCACATTTCTGGGGTATGTGGTGGAAATAACAGGTTCGAGAGGGAGCGGACATGTCCTTTGTGCAGGGCAGTAGTCAAATTAGCAGGCCTCCGTTCGTATGGTGATGGCTCGACCAACCTTTTCATTCAACTATTTTGAGGCCCATTTTCCTGTACATAGAGTATGATAGCAAGATGTGTCACTGCACCAGAACAGGAGTGAAGGAATTGTATTTTATGGCGGTTTCTGGCTTAGCCATTGTTAGCCATTAGGCTTGGAAGTATGCAGCACTCTTCACAGAGATGATGTCGTTGACATGACTTCTGTAGTCTGGTACATTGGATTAGGACTCTCTGTTCCTTGTTCTCCCTGACTACAGCTTTGCATGCTTTGACAGCAAGACTTCAGTGGTATTGTCACCAAGGTATGAAAACTTTATCCAGTTCAGAAGAGTTCTAGTGCAAGAAAAAAGACCTCATCAAGGAAATGTGGTTGTATGGAAGGTCAATGGCTGCAATACAGAAAGTGTTCAATTTGAGATCTCCACTTGTATGCAGTCTGACACATAGGATTTCTTTACTCATAAGTTCCATGTCCATTTGCCAGGGATGCTGCAAAGATAGCCTGATACATAGAGTTTCTTACTCATATAACTTCCATGTTGATTTGCCAGGGAGGCTGCAAAGATGATTTCTAAACATTTCATAAACATCAGAGCTTTTGTTGCTCCCCTTGTGTATACTCTGTTGATATGATAATACCCCCAACATTTTCTTTCATTGTGGGCTTTAAAATTGACACAACAGGCACACCTGATCTACCCTATGGCAGCTACTTACATTTCCAAACCCTAATAGACCCTGTTATCGAATATCACAATACTGTTGGAGAGCTCAAGTCCTGGCATTATATTTGAAGGAAACTAATAATGATGGCCAAATCCTTGTGAACCTCCACCATACATGCCATTAGCACATATATATGCACCCCAGAAGCAGTCTTTTAAGCACTGCATGCATAGCATATATATATACACAGCTCATACAAGTACAGCAGGCAAGTATACAGGAGCAGGAAGCAAACTGCATGCAAACTGCTAGCACCAAGTATGTCAGAAGATTTACTAACCCATATGATTCAACCCCCTTCATAAGGAACTACTAATTGAGGAAGTGGAAAGTACAAAACTATTTTACATTAGCCTATCAGAGGAAAGCATATTATTTTCCTTCATTCAACACATTCTTTCAAGCTGATTAGGAAAAAAATTGAGATAGGTTTGGAACATAGACAAAACTTTTAATAACATGTTTGAAAGACTTTTGTGGGTGAAGACTAGTTCCTGCAATGTTTTCTTTGAATTGAAAAAAGTGAGGCCATGATCATCCACCATGTGAATCATCACATCTGTAGGGACTAAGATGAGTCTCAATTTCCATCAAGCTTCTGAAGACATGAACCTAGATTGTGAGGCTGCTTGATAAACTTGCTTGCTACAGCTGGATGTTCTGTGCAGGTTGCAAGGTTAGGATTCATGTTTACAGCTCAGAGAAAAATCTAGAAGAAGGGCCATGAAGCAAGTCATTCTGCAATACTTTGCTCTGTGCACTATACGAGATTAATGTTTTCTTCAGACTGTAGTTCTGCTGAATTTGCAAAGCACTTTGAATATTGCTTCGATGCAGGCTTTATTGGACCTGGAAACCTACTCACCCACATACATCAATTCTGCAAGATGGTGGGGATGGCAATTGCTATGTGTGGGTGTGCTCCTGAGTCCATTGCTGACACTACTCTTACAAGGTTTGTGCGGTCCTTTCTCATATCTTGATTCACAGTGAAAACTTTCTTTTCTGAAGTTTTTTCAAAATGGCCAAAGTTGCCTTTTTCCTTGAAAAACTTCTCTTATTCTTCGTGAAAGTTTCGTGGGGAACTTATCTTTTTCCTTAAGGAAATTAATCTCTTGTTCCCCTAGGCAAACAGTTACCCTTTGGGAGCAACCATGTTGCATTGGGGAATAAAAGGCCTAAATTGCCCCTGGGAGCAACTTAAGCCCATTTCTGCCCCAGGAACATGGTTGTTACCCAGGGCAACTTAAGCCCCTTATTCCCCAAAGGAACATGGTTGTCCCCTTGGGGTAAGTTAATCCTCTTCTCCCTGCTGAACATGGTTCATGGGGAACATGGTTATCTTTGATGTTCTTGGGCTAACTTTTAAAATTTTGCCCAATTTGAATTTTTTTTCTTATTGGGCATTATATATTGTATTATATTATAATTGGTTCAATACCAATGTTGCATTTAATGGTGAGATTTCTAAAACAAAAATGTGTGGTGGAAGCCAAGGCATCATGAACACTTGCAAAAGATTGTGGAGGCATTAGTCATTCATATAAAGAGGTTATAGGCTTAATTAAAAAGAAATATTTAAAGCTTGG
>Ga0209208_10009539_pt1 | contig 12740 bp, 7 predicted proteins | sample S1TSphfallax_3_FD_187694 | JGI IMG/M metagenome (GOLD analysis project Ga0209208, IMG submission 187694) | Host-associated microbial communities from peat moss isolated from Minnesota, USA - S1T2_Fd - Sphagnum fallax MG (SPAdes) (version 2) | ecosystem: Host-associated > Plants > Peat moss >...
TCTCTATGTCCAAACCATTGGTGCTCTTTCACCACAAGAATAGTTGCTATCCTTTTATGTATACTCAGTTTGGTATTTGGGCCCACCTTCAACCCTAAATATGTTATGAACATGAATAATTATGGTTAGTTAGTTAAGTAGATTAAGCCATATATCCCATCCTTTAACAGGCAAAAATAGGTGTGTATTTTAAGGTGCAGACAGTTTAAGGTTCATATATCTTAGAGATGAAAACACAACTAATGGTGAAAACTTGAGAAATGTAAGGATGTCATTTAGCTTTGAAGAGCTTTCGTGCCAAAGCAATGGGTGAAGCCTTCAAACCTTAACTCCTCTTTTGACCCTTGATTCTTTATGACCTTCGCATGAGATTGTGACATGTGGCATGAGAAAAAAAGTTACATTGGCAAGACCAAGGGTATGTTGTAATTAGAATTGGCAAATTCCTCCTTTGGAAGTACATTTGTCTCCCTTTTCGGATTTTTGTTGAACCTATTGTGTTCCCATCATGTTTTCAACATGTTCCCTAAGTTTCCAATGTGTTCGCCCAACATGTTCCTTCGATTTTTAATGTGTTCCTTAACATGTTCCCAATAGCACCTCACTTTATCCCATGTACATTGCCTTAAGGTTTACTTAGTGATTCTTTTGGTGATGAAGTTTTGCCATTTTGTGGAAAACATTTTGAAAAAAAATTCTGTCACAAATTCCCCATTTTAAAAAGAAAATTCAACAAATTTCCAAACAAATAAAAAGATTAGCCAAAAATTGTCACAATTGCTTGCGACATGAAAGGCTGCTTAAGATTTTGTACTTTCATACTTTGAATAGTGCCAAACTTGGTTAAATATACTTATGGATGATCGTCACTTGAGCAATACGACAAAATTGGAAAAAAAAAATCTGGTGCTACTCCTTTAACCTAAGTACCAGCCGTAAAAGGAGAAGGCTACAATATACCTATTTTGGGACTGTCCAAACCTTCATTAAATTAATTTGGGATGGGCCAACAAAAGGGAAAAATTTGAACTTTTGGGGTACCCAGGCCCCACAACAAATTAATACGAGTCACACTATACTATCTCATTTAACAAGGTTTTAAAACACTTTAGTAACATTCTAAGGGGTTTAGCTAGAGGTATTCAGATTTTTTGTTTTCTTCATTTTTGTGATGTAGCTGAAGTGGCCATCATCCATAAGACAGTTTAGCCAAATTTTTTTTGTTATAAATAGGATTTGAAAGAAAAGAAGTTGAGGCATCTTTCACATTTTTGCTACATGCTAAAACCTACTCGAGAAATCTGGAAATTTCTCAAAGAAAATTTGGTAACTAGAAAAACACAAGTTTTAAACCATTTTGAGAAAAAAGAACTGGCTAAATTTTGCCAGAGAAAATGCCGAGGATACTAGAGAGAGGATCTCATCCAGGGTTTTAATTGCTTATACATCAAGAAATAGATTTTCTACTAGGAGGGCATGACCGAGCACCACCTGCTGTGTCCCTACAATTGGATTTGTGGAATATTTTCTAAATTTGTGATGGTGAACAGCAATGATAAGAATTAATCAGCAGGGAAGCGTTCGTTCTTCTACACTTAGTCGGCTTTACCTTCCCTTTTTCCAGTTGATATGCTTCAAGCAACTGGTGAAGGTTTCAGTACTTAGTGGTTCCCTTACCTCCTTGTGGCCCGCCTCTTTTGGGCTGCATGCTTGCCTGGACTTTGGTCCTTGTCCCAAGTTTCTTTTCTTGATTGGGAGCTTTCTTTTTACTTTTTCTCGCCCTTTTCTGGTGCTTTCTTTTTATAAAGTTTGACAGGGTTTCATCACAATCGACGTTTCTGGACTATACATATATATATTTTAAATCTTTGAATTTATGGGATATTTTCTATTTGTGATAGTAAAGAGCCACGATAAGAAGGAATCAAGCATCATGACGTGTACACTCAAAGGAATCAAGCCTCATGATGTGTACATTCAAAGGAATCAAGCATCATGACGTGTACACTCAAAGGAATCAAGCATCATGACGTGTACACTCAAAGGAATCAAGCATCATGACGTGTACACTCGTAACATGTACTGGTCCCTAGCGAGGCGGCTGGGATGAGGTAAACTGGACCCTTTACAGCGTTTCTCTTCTTCTTTTTCACTTGTACTGGCCCCGAGTTAGCAAGCTAAGCTGTTCTGGGAATCACACTAGGTTTCATGCGTTTGTGTAGGTGGCAGCCGGAGACTTAACCGCACTCTCTAGGAACTATTTTGATCAAATTCATTTTGCAATCAATCCCCTAGCCATGTTACCAGGGTTTTTTTTAACAAAAATGTGTGGAGGCCAGAAAGGCTATTGCCATGTACATGGCAGAGCAAAGTTTATTACACATCCATTTTCCAGGGTGCAATTTTAGCCTTCCATTAATTATTTTATTTCGCTTTCTGGCTATGGTTCTTTTAATGAAATCGGTTATTAGGTGATGAGGATTAGTTGTGTCTATGTATTTTGGCAATCATCAAATTTTAAAAGTAGGCATTTTTGGCGATCAACATGTTTATAGCATCTAGGTTTGGGCGATCAGCATATTTACAACATCTGTGTTTTGACAATCAACACTTAACCAAGAATATGTACATAAATACATTTGCCATACATTTGGGTTGCTCAATGCTTAAACCAAACTATTCAGTACTTAATTAAAAACAAAGCTTCTAGCGGGAATCAAACCTCGACCGCAAAGGTCTTGCCCATGTAACAAGGAAGATCTGCACCCCCCACCTTAGAAAATGCCCAACAAACAACCCAACTTTGAAACATCCAACCCAACACCAAGAGAACACATATAGCTCACTTTCTTACCAAATAAATTGCCTACATGACATTGACTATCACAAAAAAATCAAAATATGTTATGATTGCTCCTACCTTGTAGTTACAAAAGTCAACACAAGTTTTTTGTTAAAAATATCTATGCTAAAACTATTCTACCAATCTACTTGGTACCTCACCTTAAGATCTTTCCAACGAAGAATAATATCTTCATATGAAAAATTAAAGAGGCTAAAAAAATAGGAAAGGCAGAAAAAAATTCCAACTAAACATGCAAACACACAAAAAGATGTGTTGCTAGACAATTTCATAACATGTTTTCATGTAGGCCAAATTGTTGAAAGTCCTTTCATCTTTCACAAAACCCAAAACTTGAGTTAGAACAATTTCATCAAGCTTGATGCATTCACTTAGCTTATGTGCCATAATGGGGGAGCTCCTGATCTTCATCCACAACTTGGAAATTGGGTTTTTATCACGAGTTTTAACCATCATTGGGTCAACATTGTTAATCATGTTCAATTGAAAAAAGAAGACTACACATCAAGCTCTTGAAAATTTGTTATACGAGGGTATCATATGGCGAGTAGGACAATGGATATGTACTAGTTGGGAGGACTAAGACCTACTAGGTAGCCAATTTTTGTATTAGGGGTCACCGTTACAATTTTGTACCTTTATTTAAAAAGGTTTTTGGACAATTATTGTTTAGCTTTAATAGGTCTAAATAACTATCTTGTGTATAAAGGATAAGGATAGAATGATGATAGGGTTAGATATGGGCATACTAGTAGGGTTAGGGCAATTTTGTTGAACTCCCTAAACCTTGATGATAATTAGATGGAGTAGTGGACTTCCTTTTGGTGCTTTTACGAGCCAAGGTAAACAACAAAAAAAAAGTTTGTAAAATCATGAGAAGGTGAGGAACATTACCTATTGTTGTCTAGCTCGAGCACAAAATAGAGGTAGTTTTGTAGCTATGGAAGAGTTATAAAAGTTACAAAGGAAAAGAAAAGTAGGCAAGGTAAGAGGATACATGGGAGCAAGGGAATTTTTTTGGGGGAAAGAGAAGGATGTGTGTACATAAATAAAGGAACTAGGTATAGAGAGCAAATAGGATCTTGGGGAAGGTAGAAAAAATATTTCAAAAAGGAAGATATTTTTTTGAGACTTTGGGAAAAGATTTGGAAAATGGACTTTCACAAAAATTGAAAGGAATTAAAAAAAGGGGAAGGAGGTTGTGGGAGTGCGGTGTGCATAGGTTTAGAATGCTTGTGTAAGGTTCTTGATCTTAAAGGAAAGGTTGTGTATTATTTCTATGTAAGTTTTATTAACTTTGGGGAAGTAGGGTTAGACAAGTTGGAATAGGTTACAAGATGGTGAAGGAATGACCCAAAGGGGTAGATAAACCAATTGGTAATAAGAAGTAATCTATGCCGATGGGGAATGTTCTTTTTAGAGATGAATAGGAACATTTAATTTATAATCTCATACTCAGCTTCAATAGACCTATTGGGATTCTAGTAGGTGTGGGGAGGATGGGCCCAATGTCTTAAGCAGATAGGTACTTGATTGAATAAAATTGAATTTGAATTTAGTAGGTTTTTCATCTACTTAACATAATCTAACAATCTTATATATTAAAGCAACAGTGTCTGTTTGTGTGGGCAGTGCCTAGAAGATTCTTCCAATCACTACCTGTTCCCTGTGGAGCCCGTTCCCTGTCTGTGGTGACAAACAGGGCAGGGGCAGGGCAGGGCAGGGGCAGGGCGGCCAAGGCAACCGCTGCGGGGGGTCGGGCGAGGTGCCATTTCTATTAAAGAAATCCTTGGGGAAAACCGGGGGACTTGCATCTAATCAAACAAAAATACAATTTTTTTAAAAAATTATTTTCATTATAGAACATATTAAAAAAACTAGAATCTTTTTGAAAAAGAAAATAGAAACAAAATAAATAAATAAATAAATAAATAAATAAATAAATAAATAAATACATAAAAATAAAAAAAATGAAAATAGACAGAATAAGAATAGAAAAAATAAAAACATGAAACAAACATAAACCAAAAAAAAAGTAAAAATGAAAAAACTATAAAAAAGGAATGGAAACAAATGAAACAAGGAAAGGGAAATACAGTAAAATAATTTTAAAAAAGTTAAAAGTTTCTAAAAAAAACTAACACATGAACCAAGTTTAAAGAAACCGGGGGACTTCACAGTGGCCGAAGGTCACGGGCACCCACTAGTGGGGGATGAAACCTTTAGCTTTGGTTTTTTTACTAATGTAGAAAGCATATTTAATTAAAACCAAGTGGACTAAAAATGAAGCATCATAATTGTCCTTGTTCAACTAGTATTGGGGATACATCATTGCCATGGCACTCATGATTTCATTATTTGGAAATCTACATTGTAGTTCTGAAACCAAAATTATGGTTACATCTATGCATGCAACTTAAACCTTGGTCACCACTATAGTTACATCTTTTCACAAAGTTGGATGACAAGAACCATTAAGAATTTGAATGCATGCACGTCATAAATTTTGTTAGGAATTGTCATTTGAAAAATCGTAGCTAAATATGTAGGATCGGAGTACCACTCTAAAGGCAACTGCTCATTTGAATGGTTGATCAAAAACTTGAACACATCAAAAGCCATATTTTCAAAATGTGAGTATGGATTAGTGTACAACTTGAACAACATCCAGAAATTCAACAATGGAAACATCTTGATGTATACAAACTTGATTAAAGTATGCACCACCTCCAATATGGGCAAAAGTTAAGGCAAGCCAATAATTAATTCAAACTCACCAAACAAAACTAAGTTCTTTTGAACCGCTTTGCTTTTCATTAAATCCAAATGCATCTTGACAATGAAATTTTTTTGTGTAAATCCTTTTGTTCTTGTTATGGGATGCATATTTGTAGTAAGACCATTCATCAACAACAACATTAGTGTGGCAACAATTGCCTTGTGACAACGGACATGCTTTTGCACAATATCCAACTTAGGTGGAAAAAACTTATTCTTTTTTTCAATTGTGGAATAATAGACTTCACTTGAAGTTTTGGTGTCACAAAGTTTGTTCTACAAAGTTTTGGGAAGTTGATCCCAAAAGTAATTGAACCCAAGGAAATCTTGCAACCCATGTGTCTTGGAAAATCCTATACTTATCATATGACTTTTTAGGTTTCTTGAGAAGTGGTTCAATTGCATTGGAACTACCAAGTTTAACTCAATTAGAGGATGTAGAAAAAGAACTTAACATTGAAGTGTATTGAAACACATTCAAAGTAGGAATTGGAAAGGGAATCAAGATGCTAAAACGTGAACCCATGAAGAATAATCTGAATTTGAAGTTTGGTGATAATATGGGAATCATGATCTAATCCTCTACTATGGATGAAAAACACAAAAGATTGAAAATTCCTTAAGATTCAAGAGAAATCCAAAATATTGCAATTCAACATGAGGGTTGGATTCTAGAGCTTTCGAAAATAATAAAGCAAAATTTAAAAACAAGATAAATACACCAAGTTGCAATTCAAACACAATATGCTTGAATAATGAAAAGCTTGAAGAAACTTTGCATTACATCAATTTGAAGGCCTTTGCAATAACAATGTTTAATTGTTATCTCCATAATTAGCTCAAGATTTGAGTTGCAATTAGTACTATTGGTACAAGAATGTCTTTCAAATTGTGACAAGTTTCAATGGTGTGACTTGTTTTACTAGAAATTGATACAAATTAACAATGATTTGGTTGATATATTTGTAACAATTTTTTTGGCTATTGTATTAATATTTGGTGTAGTTAATATGACATTATGGCTTATATTTACTAGTCCACTCCTCACAAATTACTACAACTTTTTTATGTTTATTAAGATGTCCTTCTTCATACTTACAATTACCAAATGAAAATATGATAACAAACCTATTTGAAAAATAAAGGTTTAAAAAACATTCGTTGCCTTAACCTATAGGGAGTTGACTACCTTGAATAATTGCTCATCATAAACTTCCACACATTTAGCAATTTGTTGTTGAATGTTTCTTAGTTACATTTAAACCTCTTCATCATTCTTCACAATTCAAAACCATTTGCAAAAAACTTGTTCTAATTTTCTAAACATGCAATTTGGATGATCTTGTACAAAATTCTCATTCCATTCTAAGATACTATCTTTAATAACATCTTTAAAAGTGAAGCCAAATAAGTTCATGACGTCAAGTTCCACAGTTTCACCATTAGCCTTAAAATATCCTTCTTGAATATTCTTATCATGTGAACATTAGGGTTAATGTCTTTAATATAATTTGGGTATTGCAACTTCCTATAAGACAACTTGTACATTTCTTCCAATACAAATCGTGTAGCAATTGGTGGATACCATATTGGTAGCATGAACATTCGTAAAATTAAATATTGGCCATCCAAATGATTGGATAGGTGGATTAAATGGTGGTACTCCATTTGGTGGATGACAAAAAAAAATTCCTTTTGGAATATGTGTTGGTACAAACCACCATTGGTTAAGTGTGTCTCAATAGCAACTAGTGCATTGGTTATCATTGAAGCCATAACCTATGGTGGAATTAGTTTTTTATCCTTGTTGATGATTAATTAAATTGTTTTAGTAATTTGGATACCAAAAATATATGGAGTTTGTATCAATGGTATGATTGGTTATTTTAGTATTAAATGAACATATCTAGGTACATAACGTGTGGTAGTTTTAGAAAATTAAGGGGTCAAATCCTTTGGTCTAAGTATAATATCTTTGTTACATGTTAGGATCTATAGAAATGTAATGTGGTATGACATTATACTCATTGGGTAGGTAGATGTAGTGAGAACATTGTTTTGACTTGCTACAAAGGGTGTAACAAAATGGTTGTTAAGTTAGTTGATAATTAACTAGTACTAGCATGTTATCTAGGGTTGGATGCATGATCGATTGAGTTCTTTGGATAGGTGCATTGCATAATTTAATTGTGGCATTTGGAGTAGTAGGTTGATGATATTCATTAGCTCATCCTTCAAAAGTTGTTATAATTTATCATAAAAAAAAGACAGTGTTTGAATTCATGTCCCACTTGTTGATGATATGTACATATTACATTTTCAACACTAGGATTCTATGTTGGTACTAATGTGCTTCAATGAACATGTAACCTTTTGCCTTGACCAAAAATTAGTATGGTTACTTAGGTTTTGGGGTGAAAACATTGTCAAGTGAACAACCATTGTACCTTCCCACAAAAAATTACAAGTAAACATAAAAGATTTTTTATGCATTGAAAGTAGATATATTCAATAATTAATATGAAGATAATATTTCATTTTAATATTGTAATTTTGAAAAATGAACATCTAGTTGTAAGAAGTTTCCAATCTTACAAAATGGGTTGCAAGTGAATGAAATATTGAATTTTTCCTATTTTCAAGTTAATGGAGCCTTAAAAAATACTTGTGTACTATCAAATCATGCATGTTATAATCACAATACATAAAACTTCTAGTGTAAAAATAGGTTTAAACACCAAATTGGCCCTACCAAGTTCAAATCTACTTCTCATCTAATTAATGATACCAAAGTCTTTCAAAGTTTGAATTCAACTTATTATAAACTTAATGGAGGGCCATGTTTTTTCATATTTCTACTTTCACAAGTTTGAAATCTATTTTTATGTGTTCATATAAAAAATTCTATCATTTTTAGATTGCATTTTGGGCGCAACATTTTTTTTGTCTATTTTACCATGCTTTCATTCTTTCGTGCAGTGGCCTTTGTTGATTAGTAGTTGGCATTGTTCAAACCTTTATCAATTCCAAATGATATATTAAAACTGATTGGTTAGAAGGCATTCAATTAATGTGATAAAGCTAATCTAATTAGCTTACAAGTTGGGCGCATTCCATCTCTAAATCTATTGAACCATTAAATCAACATTTGGATTTGGTTCATTGTTTTGTAATCCAATAAATATTATTGTTTGTATTGGTGTAATGGATTTGGGTATGATATATTTAAGGTTGTAAACTTGTTGAAATGGCTTCATTAGTATTTTGAATATGTTTGTTGATATTGCCATTAATATGAATACTTGCTCCATGTTATTGGGATGAGATTTGTAGAGTCAAATGGTGAACAATCGAAGGTTCTTTTCGTACACCATGTTTTGTTGCCATTTGATTTTGAACATTGTGTTGTTTCCATGTTTGGTGCATTCACAAGTTCAATTATCACATGTTGCCCTTCTTACACCTATACAATTTCAGTTATAAATTGATGTATAACCTATTTTAATTGTTTCTTAAAACTTTTTATAACTGCAGTCTATTCTTGCCATTTCATGACATATTAGGTTTTAAAACAAGTATTGCATTGATTCTAACACAAACTTGGATCAACTCCACCCAACAATCAGAGATTAGTAATTAGTCTCCCTTACAAATAAGATGTCCAAGTTTTTAAAACCTTGAACTAGCTTAAGCCTTTCCCTTAATCCTTCAACATATAACAAAAACAACAATTTAAACTTCTAAGAAACTAAAACACTTAATACCACAACTAAGACCAACATTACACAAAAATAAACCAAGTTATCTATATTTAAACTTGTTTATAACCAAAAATTGCAAGTGCTAATGCTTATAATTTTGATCCACTACATGGTCACCAAACAATAACAAGATTTGTTGATTTATTTTGTTAGCTTTTAGACTCCTTTAAGAAAAAACTCTAAAGAAACTAGAGTAATAGGTTCTTAAAACAATTTCTAGAATCTAATTACAATCACAATGTTTGTATTCAAAATCGAAGTTGTAAAACTCAAAAGATCATTAGAAATGTTCATAAATAGCTCTTCAAAATGGTTTTCAAAATTCTTCCAAAAGAAAACTCAGAAATCTAATTATCAACCATGAATATTTAAAAAATGAAGTAAACCTCTAAAGTTGTGAACCATAAAAAATTCTCAAAGATGATAATCAAAAGATATAAAATCATGTTCAAAAGACGTTAGAAAATGTGTATCTCCTCCTCACTGCCACTGTAGTCTTAGGCCCGATTTACAGTAGGAGTCAGGGCCCAAAAAACTAGGCGCCAACTTTGAGCATTTTTGGGTTGCAAATTGGCCCCAAGTTACTAATAAATGCTAGAACATTGATGTCATGATATTAATAAATGCTGGAACATTGGCCCAAGGGGTTGCAAATTGGCCTCCCATTTTATGGTATCCTTTTTTCAGCCTTCGAGCCAATACAAGGCTATAAAGTTCAGCATTTATTAGTAACTTGGGGCAGATTGAAAAGTTCTTTTCTATGTCACCCTTGACTCCTGGTGTAAAGCCCTTGGCCAGATGCTAAATACCCCCTAACGAGCTCTGTCCGGCACTGGTTTGGTGCCTGACAGTGCAGCCCTCATAAGAACTGCGTTGTTCTGCAACAGGGTTTTTAATTTTTTGTCCTTTTTGAGTTTGTGTATGCGATAAATATAAAAATAAACCCTCCTCTTGCAGGACTGTGCAATGCAGAAATAGGTGTGCAAAAAGACAAGCGAAACCAGTGTCGGGCAGAGCTCGTTAGGGGTATTTTGCATCTCGCAAGCCCTTGGGGCTGATTTCAACTTTTGCACCAATAGGAATGCTGGATTTGGGTTGAACATTGGCCCTAACACCTAGTGTAAAGTGGGCCTTACATAGGTTCAAAATTCTCTAACAGTAACCAGCCAGTATGAGAAAAATAAAGAGTTTTTAAAAATTGAAAAACTTTGTATCAGGTCATCCGTTGACGCCACTGTAAACTTTACCGCCACTAACTCTGACTGACCTCCAAGTGCGGCATGACCATCAGGCTCAATTTACACTATGACTTAGTGCAATTGTTCAACCCAAATCCAGCATTCCTATTGGTGCAAAAGTTGAGATCAGCCCCAGGTGCTTTACACCCAGAGTCAACGTTGATATAGAAAAGCTCTTCAATCTGCCCCAAGTTGCTAATAAATGCTGAACATTGTGGCCTTGTATTGGCCCCAAGGCTGAAAAAAGGATACCATCAAATTTGGGAGGCCAATCTGCAACCCTTGGGGCCAATGGCCATTTACTAATAATCTGACATCAATGTTCTAGCATTTATTAGTAACTTGCGGCCAATTTGCAACCTGAAAATGCTCAAAGTTGGCCTCAAGTTTTTTGGGCTCTGACTCCTAGTGTAAAGCAGACCTAAGTATCGTGTACTTATTTTGCAACCATCAAGGTATATTTGTATAATGGTGCATTCACACTTGATGTTATATCCATGTTAAATGAAAATCTAGGTGGCATCTGAGGTGGCACTCAATTTTAAATGGCTGATAGCTTATTGTTAATGGTAAAAGTGAATCTTAGTTTAATTATAAAATCTTCAGTATAAGTAAGTTTAAGTCTTAAATGAATAGTATGGTGTTTAAGGGACTCGACACTAGAGTCCCTAACACCAAGTGTGAACAGACCTTAAGAAGATTATTCTTTTCTCCCTTGATTTAAAAAGTCAACCAAAGAGGAATCTTTGTTTTGCCTTCTTTTCTCTCCCTTACTGTTTTCTTGATACCGTCGGTAGTACGGGCGGAGTGCAATTACGGGTACCCATTCCATCAATTCTTGTCGTCCAAACTTGGCCTTATCAGCACTTGGAAGTTGGCAGCTATAGAGCAAAGAAACGAAAGGCCTGGCCGCAGTTACAAACTGACAGATTGTGTCTGAGAGTTGCGAGACTTCTTCACGAGAGGGATACAAATTACTGAGCTCACAACAAAGCTTCGTTTGCAATTAGCAGGTTTTACGTTGACTGGTGCAGTGACGAGGTCCAGATCATCTGTCATTTGACGTGTGGATCCATGGACAAACCAAAGAGAATCTGGAAGGCGATGCTGACCTTGTTGATTGCAGTGCTGGAAGCTCTAGTGTGCACTCTCTCCAGTGCTCCAGGCGTGTGGGGTCAAATTCAAGGTTTGTTTTACATTAATACACACCGTCTCTGATTTGTGCGCCCCTTTCGTGTAGTTTGTAACACTCCTGTTCCAGGATAAAAACTCGATTTTTCTTTCCTTAGATGCCTGTAGTGTTTCTTGAACATGAAATGGAAAACTGACGTTACTAGCGACATAGGATGCTATTAAAAGAAAGGCTGCAAACTAGTGTTCTTGGAATTCTTTGCCAAGACGCGCATCCTAGTATTGTTGACGAAGCATTGGTTCTTGATATCGGAATGCTGTCCAGAGTTTGATTTCAAGCCTATCATCCACCTGCCCTGGTTGAGCCAAAAACGCTTACAGAACTGGCGAAAATTTCTTAGTGTAGTTGGAGAGCACTTACAAAGGTAAGACTACCTCCGCTGCCAGTTAGGGATGATCTTTCGTTTTTAGCAAGCTTCCTACACTTCATAAGGTTCCTCGCCAGTTCTTGACGTGCGTTAAGGTTCTCACACGGGGACGTAACCGGGATTCGGAAACCACTGTAGGCTCTGCCTCTGACAGATTCCTCATTCTGGTAACGCCTCCGGGCGTTAACTACCACTTAAAATAAGGCGTCAATGAAACAAGGTGCGAATTATCGACTGCCAAACTTGGTGGCAACTTGCAAAGTCTAGCGTAACCAGATGTCTAGTACGTATTTCAAAGAGTCGGGGATCTGATTCAGCTGTGCTATCTCAAAGGTCGGACACTTCAGTTCTTAGTGGTCACCATGTGGGTAGCCTTTCATAGTCCGAGTATAAAATTCTGAAAGCTTTGACTCTTTTTCTTTCTCCCATTGGCAGGATCCGTCTTTGTCGACTGCGGTTCGATGGTCAGCTATGTTGACAGTATCACAAATATATCATGGGTCCCTGATGCTCCTGAGTATATAACAACTGGTGTAAACGG
>Ga0209208_10009540_pt1 | contig 12737 bp, 9 predicted proteins | sample S1TSphfallax_3_FD_187694 | JGI IMG/M metagenome (GOLD analysis project Ga0209208, IMG submission 187694) | Host-associated microbial communities from peat moss isolated from Minnesota, USA - S1T2_Fd - Sphagnum fallax MG (SPAdes) (version 2) | ecosystem: Host-associated > Plants > Peat moss >...
AGGAGAGGGGGAATCTATGGCATTAAATTGTAATGTGCATGAAAACAATTAAGATGCAAAATTTTCCAAAGGACATGAACATACCATGACAAAGGTAGGCTTAATCCTAAATCCAAACACAAAACACAAAAATAAAAAACCAAGACAAAATATGTACGACATAAATCCAACATAATTTCATTATGACAAAGTGCATGAAAATATAAAAGAACAAAGCTATGGAGTAAGATTGTATTGAAACTAATGTTGAATAGACTAAAGGTCACATGAAAGGAATTATTTTTATTTGAACATTATTGTGGACCTAAATCAAGAAAAGTATTTAAAGTTAACTCAAAACATCTTAAAATATCTCTAAAGATTCAAAATATCTTGAATTAATCCAAGTTATCTAAAAATATCTCAAAACATTTACAAATAGGTGCATCCACACTAATAACTGTTTCATGGCATATACCAATGTTTAGTTTTTCATTATTTTGTGTCAAAATTTCTATTAATGCTACAAATCTTTAATTTAATTTTTTTTAATATAATATTGTGGAAACATTTGGTATATTGATTTGGAATGAATTTAATGAAGATAAAATATTGTAACTATTGTTTATTAAACATAATAAATACTCTTATTTTTGGAGAGATTTTTTGAACATGACATATTTTGGGGGAGGTTTTTAAAACAAATATTTACATAATATATTGCAACATTTTGTCAAGTTGCAATTGATTTTTCAACTCAAATCAAATCAAAATATTTAGCAATATTCTAGGATAAGCAATCACCTAAATGGGTAAGTGTACCTCATTTTAGCATGGGAACACCCAAATATTTCAAGGAACTTTTTAAAGAGCCTTTTTAATTACATTATGGATAAACATTGAATGAATGTCATCCATGTGAATGAAAAGTAAATAGTCATGCATGAATTTCATCCATGATGTTGTTAACAATGTTGACAATGATGTTAAACATGATGTTGGCAATGATTTTAGACATGCTGTTGGGGATGTCATCCATGACATAAATAACCATATATTCACCTCATTACATTGTGCATTTCACCATTGCTTCACCATTGCCCCATCCATTAAGGTGCTTCTATAACCAAAATTTTCATCATTGGAACTTATGTGCATGTACCATCTAATATAAGAATTAAAATCTAGGTGCACCTCATCAAAAAACACATATGTTGCCATAAAGGTCACCATGGCTAATTCCAAATTCCATGTCATTTTTATCATTTACTTCCCATGTTGTGCTTAATTCATTACCAATAACATCCACAATAAACCCATAACTATCACAAACACCAAAACAATAAGATTTCTAAAAAACACAAATCAACCATTATGAAAGTAAACTTAGTTTTAAATCCAAATCATGGAAGGCAAAAACACAAAATGTGCAAGACATATGTTTAAGCAAAACTTTATTATGAGAACATGAAACAAGAATAACATGAGGAAAATTATCTTTATTTATACACTATTATAGACCTAGTTCAAGGAAAAATATTGCAAAATATCTTTAAAAATCTCAAGGAATCTTTTTTACAAGTTTCTAATTGATTATAAATGTACAACGAATGAAAGGATGAAAGGTGAACATTCATGAATGAACTTCATCCGTGATGATATTAGTAACAATGTTGTGGTGATGTTGGCAATGATGTTGGAATGTTCGTCCATGATAATCATTCACCTAATCTAATTCACAAATGACATTTCCAACATCAATGTGGCCAACATCATGACTGGTGGGGAGAGTGTCGCAACCCCACTTTGAGGCAAGTGTGAGGATGAGATTCACACTCCCAAGAGTGGGAACTTGGAGTCCTCCTGGACTCCCACAATTTCAGAGCTCAATTGTAGAGGTCAAAACACCTTGCCTTCAGGTGTTCTTTATACCATTGGAAAGGCCTTGAAGTGTAGATGTCGAAAATGGCCTCACAATAGCCATTTGGACATCTACAGCACAAGTTATGGTCGAAAGAAGGGTCGGGAGTCAAATTGGCAGTTTGACTTCCGACCACAAAAAGTCGGGAATCAACCCGATCCCGGTGTGTGCAGATGGAGTGCGACACACTGTTGGAAAGCTCTTGAAGAGAGCTACAAGTTTTCTTCAGACCTCATCCCAATTCGACGTCTAAGCCAAGAGTTATGAGCTCCCAAAGTCTCGGGAGTCTAAACCAGGACAGTTTCGGGACTCCTCCTTGGGAATCCCGGGAATAAAAACCATTCGGATGTGGGTGCAACAGAGCAACGCAGAGAATACTACATGGGGAAGGTGATGCTTCCCCCGAATCTGGGTCGTGGTGAGTCAAGTGAGTCCATGTTACCCGTGGCTTGTCCTAACACCAAGAGTGTTTTCGAAGGTGAACTAACCAACTTGTGGTTAGTTTTGATGCAGGACCGAGTAACTAAATAGTTGTCCCTCTTCCTAATCTAATCTTGGAGCTTTTAGCATGCCCCTCTCACCCCCCTTTAGTGCTGGAAGCTGGGAGTGGCACCAAGTTCCAACTACTTCCGCTCTTTAACATAATTGGACCCTTTTTGGGTTTAACAAGGAACTTAAGGGCGCGTCAGCACATCCATCAAGGTTGGGTGGTACCATTAGGGGGCACCACATTGAAATTCAAAGAAAGGTGGACCTAATTTAATTTATTTTTAAAAATTTAATCCTTTTAAATTGTAATTTTTACTATTCACTTGCACCACGCGGGCTTCATGTTCCCCACCTACATACATTATGAATTTTTTTTAAACAACTACATAAATTACACAAGTAAGAGATTTGTGTTTTTTAAATGCATCACAAACTTACCCACTCAATATATATATGTTTTTACAACACTTTAACACTACTATACAAAAGCCATGGTTTTTTTTAATGCCATCTCCATTTTTCCATGAACACATTGATGTTATATATATATATATATATATATATAGCTTTAAACATGATGTACCAAATGTTGGATCACAAATGAAATATTATGTGTGAAAAAAACATGTGATTATCAGTAGAGGCAATTTATTTAAGTGTATATTAAAATGTGCATGTTTTAATTACAATTATGCAATCATTGGCATTATAATTATGATAGTGAACATGCATGACCATAAGGGATGGATTATATGAATTGAATCATGATGCATTAACCTACATGCAAATTTTATGAAATAACAATGGTGATGTAATCAAGTTACTAGAAAGGTTATAATGTTTGGTTCTTTTTATGATACCCAAACCTTTTCATAATTTGGTGGTTTTATCCCATGTTGGGGAAGGAGTTGATTCAACATTAATCTTATACCAATTATGAAACCTATATATATGTATATAGTTTGAAGGGAGATTTTTAAAGACCTGACCCAACTCATACCTGGAAAATAAAATATATCAATATATTCTCATTTTCAATCTAATATGTTTTTCACCTCTCAATTCAAGACTCCAAATAATGAATCACATGTGTTTGTTTTTCATACCTTATTCTTGTAAATCTTTCAAATTTGATTTTCCATTTGACTTGCTTCTCAGATTTTGACATTCAAACTCAATGAACAAAGGTTTTTCAAGTTCACCCATCAATGGTGTAGACGTATGAAGGGTGAAATAATGAGATTTGTCTAAAGGTTGTTGTCAAAATATAATTATTTAAAATAATGTTAGTGTGAGAATCAAAGGAGATGGAACAAAGGATGAGTTGTATTAAGTGGAATTATAATTGACAAATTACCAACATTTTGATGGACAATCACTTCATTTAGCAAATGACAATGTTTATGTAACAGAAGATGTCCAATGTTTGTATAGTTATTATATTTGTTCCACTAAAGCTTGATGGAACATGGAACTTTGAATTGTATCTTTTAATGATACTTAAATGTTGCAACATTACTTTAATAATTAATACAGTCCATGAACTACCTCTCAATTAAACTCCATTGATCCCATTGTTTGTTTTTTTGTTTCATCTTTGTTTTGATTTTTATGTTATACATCCATGGAACCTTAATTCTTCTTGAAAGTTTAGGTATGTACATTAGAGTTATCCGTAAAGTCTCACTATTAAAGGTATTAGGAGGCAAGAATGACCAGTTTCAACATAATAAAGCATCAATTGTGTAATTGGGAATGAAAATGTTACAAAGTGAAATGTCTAAAACCCACACTAATTTTTCCACCAATTTTGGTGGCAAACTCAGATTCATCCTATCTTTCCTTTCTAATTACCTCCATTACTCCTACATATATTTCCATTTCTTCTACCTATACAACTACCATATTACTCTTGAACCTTGTGCATTAAATGTTGAGTTTCAGCATTTCATATTGAGATTTAATAAGATTTCCTTCCTTTATGGATACCACTGAAAGAGGGGATAGGGGGTGAAAGTAGGCCCAAAAACAAGGTGAAAAGAAGGTGACTTTAAGGATAACTCTATTGATGTGAATTTTTTTTAATTTTGCAAGGTCTCCCATAATAGTTTGAAGAGATAAGGTAATCCTTAAAGAACTGAGGAATACCCTTGCCACACAAATTTCATAAGGGGAGGAAAATTTGTGTGTCCAATTACATTACAAAAAATCCTTTAGGTCTTTATGAACTAGGGTGAATAGCAACACATTAGAATATTATTTGTTCTTCAAAAAATTATAGTTATCCATAAATTGGATTATCTAGGGACAAAAACACCCCCAAATTGATTAAAAGTCTAAAACCCAAATCCCCAAATTAATCAAAAGCTAAAACCCATTTGTTCAAAATTTCGTCCCACATTTTAAATTCCATTGTTGTGATTTCATTCCTATTAAGAATTTATTTATAAAATCTTTCAATTCTTGTGCCATAAATTTAAGTTTTCAATTTTTGAAATGAAACCATGTTCAATCAAATTTGTTGACTTTGTGAATATAAAACCTTTGAAAATGAAACAAGGGTCAAGGGTCAAAATAAGTGTCCAAATCGAGGATTACTTTGCGGATAATTATATTGGATCTTTCAAGACATGACCATGGATGTGTGTGTCTCTAGTATAATACCTAACCTGCTTTAGCACAAATTATATTGTTTTAGAAATTTTCAAATTTTCAAATTTTAAAGAATAAATAATTTTGTGCAAAAAATTGAAGAATCTTTTGAAATCTTCAAGATTTTCTTTTTCACAATGAATTTTTTTTAATTAATTAATTATTTGACAGACATGTGCTGAAACTGCCCCATAATACAATATATCATATTTTATGCCCATCAAAAGTCCCAATGTCTTTTTTTTAGGGGCAAATATTTGCACTATGGCAAGAAAAAAAAAATTCATTCAAAAAAAAAAAGGCTTGAACATCTTCAACGCAAGAGCATTTGATTAATGAGTCGTAGTTTTGTAGCCCAATCCTAATTGGTCAAAGATTCAGTTCCAATATAAAATTATTTTCAAAAAAATAGTGTAAATTCGGAAAAAAATGCAAAAAATTTGAAAGTTTTTCCCAAACTCATATGTGTCGTTTTTTAGACCACTTACATTTTTTGGCCACTTTTTCCGTGAAACTACTATCAATCCAAATTGTTTCACATGGTTCATTACCAATAAATATTTTATTTGCATAATATTCACATCCTACAATTACAACTTGTCAATTCCACTAACTATGGATTATCCCCATGAACTTATAGTAAGGTTTTCACAAAATCCAAATCAAACATCCATATCACTATGGCATAGACATTGTATTCCTACATGTTATTTTTCAATGCCCAATATTGGGCACTATAATATTATAATCCACATCGATTGCTTTCATCTATCTTTGATTCACTACTAGATACAAATCCAAGTCTCTAAGAATTCTAACATGCATTCTCATAGTTCAAAATAACACTTGTAATGAAAAAAAATTGTGTCCCCCTTTTATCGCAACCCTAGCCTTAGGCTTGCAACCAAGGCAAAGGGATTGCAAGGTTACGAGCCAAGAGGAAGCCCGAGAATCACATCACATGCTCTTGGGAATGTAGGAAAGTGTGAAGGAGTGAACCCTCACACTCCCAAGGCAACTCCCACTTTGGGAGATGGAATCCCGGTGGACTCCTGAAACTTCAAAGAGCAATTTGAGGGGTCAAAACTCAATGGCTTGTGACGTTATTTATATCATTGGAAAGCTCTTGAAACATAGATGTCTAAAATGGGCTCGCATAGCTCATTTGGACATCTGAAACACAAGTTATAGCCAAAAGAAAGGCCGGGAGTCAAATTGCCAATTTGACTCCCGACCAGAAAAATTCAGGAATCGACCCGATTTACTTAGCTGCACATGACGTGCGACATATCGTTGGAAGCTCTTGACGAGAGCTACAACTTTGCTTCAGACCAAACCTCAATCCGAAGTCTACTCGCAAAGTTATGGGGCTCCAAAGTCGCGAAAGTCTTGCTTGGCGCAATTTCGGGAATCCCAAGAAAGAAAAGCCATTTGGATGTAGGCCTTGTGGAGAGGTGCAGAGTATACTATAAAAGGGAAGGTGGTGGCTTCCCCCAAGTCTAGGCCGTGGTGAGTCTTGTGTGTCAGTGTTGCCCATGGTTTGTCCTAGCACCAAAGGTGCTCCAACTGTGCACTAACCACTTTGTCTGGGTTGTGTGCAAGCCCGTGTGAGTGAGTAAAGCTTGTCAACTCTTCCTAGTCCCATCCCAGAGCTCCAACACGCCCTTCTACCCCTCAAAGTGTTGTGAGCTAGGGAGCGTGCCCCAATTCCTCCCCCTTCCGCTGTCTTTCATTTGGACTCACATTTGAATCCCGCAAGGAGTTGGGAGTGCGTCACCCTTTGCACTTTACCATGCATGTTTCTCATTACATATAACCGTTAAGGAGGTTTTTATATTCATTTATCATTTATCATTTTGTTACGTGGCTCTTAGTGTGTGGGATGTGAACATTTATGGCTGTCAATTACTAACATTTTATTATTTGATTAATGACTATTTGTCTTAATAGTCATAATAGATATTTCCATGTTGATTTCTAATTAATGCACAATGTATTTAAATGTCCCACTTGGTGTTAATTCATTGCTTTGAAATTTTATGTTATTTCAATGTGTTATTCTTTAACACTTAACACATTTATTTGTTTATCAGTGTGAGAAGTACGAATTCCACATGCATACATAGAACCTTGCACTCTTTATTGCTAAAGTTCTACTTCTCAATTTCATTTAACATTTAAGGTTTTATTTCCTCTTGCATTTTTCCTCACATATATTCCTTTGGTTTTGTTAAAATTGTGACAAAAAAAGTACATTTTTTAATCCATAATTATAATTGAATCCATTTTATTTCAATCCATTTTTCATTAATTACATTTTATTTTTAAATTTATGCAATGCAAATTACTTTATGTACTACATAGTTCAATTGAATACACACCATTTAGCTTTTGTTCCATTTAATTTTAACATATCATTTCCTCTCGTTTGCCTTTATGAAAATCACATTTGTTCAACCATTTCCATGTGCGATTTGTTGTCATTAACCATCAGTTGCTCCTCCATCCATTTTGTTGTTGAATTGTTGTTATCTGGACCCATGTGTTACATGCTTATTTTCCAAAATCTACACACACTTGATGAATATGCATTTTGTTCCTTTACATTTGGTTCAATTTTTCAAATATTGAACTATAATTTTAATGCAAAAAGACTATATTTGCAAATAATTAAACAAGACATGAAATTATGCAAAATCAATATTTTTTAATCTCTTTTATCATCAAAGGTTTAGACGTAGTCTTTTCCAACTATCCCACATTTCTCATGGTTTTGGTGGTAACTAAATCATTTATCAATTCACAGGCGATTGTAGGAGTTTGTTTTTTTCATATTGTGAGACCTAGGCCCACTTGCCTAGAATTGCATACAATCATCTTGGGAGTTTTGCAATTTCTCTTACTAATAATTCATAATGGGCAAACAAGTTTTTGGTTAATAAGTCTTTCAGAAAGCTAATAAAATAGTGTTATAGGAATGGTTTATTTAGGCTTGGACATTGTTTCAAGAATTCCATCGCATGTTTGAACATCGCCCAATGATAATTTCTTATATCCTCTTTTATAGATTTGAGGTTTGGCCTTTTTCTAGCAATATATGGACTTTGTTGTTTCATCTTTGCATTTGCCCATTGCTAGTCGACCTTTTTATCTATGTTATCCAATTTGTTTTTTTGTAAAATGCCCCATTTTCTAATTTCTAACAATCCACGTAAAGGGTCAAATTGAATGTCATCTTGAAAAATTTACCATGGTCTTGTTATTTGCTCCAAAATTGAGTCCAAAATTGTTTATAACAAAGCGTTATCAATCATCCACTCAATTGTGAGTGGTCTCTTAATAGTTATTATTGATTTGATTATCATTGTTATGAATAGAACTCACCAAAATGGAGATACTTAATAAGGCAATTAAGTACGCAAACTAATAGTATTGGCTAGGAGGATGCAAATATTTAGTTGAGGTAATAAGAATGCAAAATTATATTAAAGGTATACCAAATGCAAGTGGGTAGTGATGAAAGATAAAGAAAATGCAAATAGACAATACAAAACAAAAAATATATAATTAAAAATCTATTTGAATGTAAGGATAACACAATCATTGAATGGCTACTATATATGCATCCTTTGGAGTTCCCAGGGTCAAGATCTCTTAAGAAATGTTTCAACACATGGGGCACAAACCTAGGTGAAGTTTTATGTTCACATTTGTTTGAATATAGACATTGTTGTTAGATGTCCATGTGTTGAATCCACATGACAGTGATAACATGTCAATTTGTGTTGACATTCTAGAATATTATTTTGTTAAGGTATATTTTGATATGTCATCGAAATTTATCCAAAAAATTCCATTTGACATGGATAAAATATATTTAAAATAATCCTTCCTGCTTTTGCTCATAGGTTCACATTATCGCTCACACGTTCACAAAATAACAATCCCCTTTCAAAGCCCAATTATATTTATTGCTCCATTTTTCTCATTGGCAAGATAGTTTGATTGGTCCAAATGGGTAAACTTGGATGTGTGAAATATTTCCCCTAGGGTCACATATTAAACATTGGTGGAGATGTTCCATACATAACCCTTGATTGTAGGGTTAAAATATAACCTTGATAAGGATTTTAGTGATGATTCTTGTAAGCATCCACTATTGGTAAACATTTCAAAAGACAGATACCCCCAACTTAATATGGAGGATGCTTGCATTTTTGTAATGTAATTGAATTTTTTTATGAAAAGCACCCCATATTGGCAAATACTTCGCTTATGGGGGCATCTGCAATGTGTTTATAATTAAAAATTTGTAAGGTTTTACAATAAAACCTTCAAGATTCAAATAATTGTCACCCTTTCTGCCACCATGTTGCATGCCCATAAATTGTCAAGGTCCTTTTTGGGACATAGACCAATCAATTGTGGTCTACCAAAGAAAGGGAAAAATTACAAGAAAAGCCAAATGACCCATTGGCTCATCTTTTAGCCACATGCTTAGCATAAAGCAAACTACCTATTATTTAGCCAATTACTAAATAATACCTTGCGCAAGGTACACATAACAACATGTCCCATTGGTTGATAACCAAAACTTTCTCAAAATGGCAAGGACTCGTTTTCTTTCCTTTTTGTTGCTTTGTTTTTTCTTGCTCTGCTTTGCCATAATGTTTGTGGCAACAAAAGGAAACCCAATGCAAATTATACAAAGGTTTTTTTGGAAGAAAAAAATACAAAAGTTGCCAGATTTTGAAGAATGAAAAAAAAAAACATGTTGCCATATTTAAACAGTGAGTTCCTAGTTGCCACAACTAGCATGGATTCTTTAATTTTTAAAAAAAATTGGTTACTTGGGCTTTTGCTTCATTGGGGTTTTGGGTGTTTTTTTCTTTTATTTTTAAAAATGGTTCCGTCTTTGCATCCCTCATCAATTTCGGATATGTCACAACCCCACTTTGGCCAAGTGTGGGGGTGAAGCCCAACACTTCCAAAGTTGGGGATTTGGAGTCCTCCAGGACTCCTGAATGTTTAGGGTTCGATAGCAAGGTCCAAAACACCTCGCATTGAGGTGTTCTTGGTGTCATTGGAAATTTCTTGAAGCGTAGATATCAAAAATGCCCTCGCATTGGCCATTTGGACATCTGTCGCCCAAGTTATGGGCAAAAGAAGGGCCGGGAGTCAAACTAACAATTTGACTCCTGACCACTAAAAGTCAAGAATCTACCTCTTCTCGACCTCCGAATTGAGAGTGCAACATGGCGTTGAAAAGATCTCGACGAGGGCTATAACTTTGGTTTAGACCTCATCGCGATCAGATTTTGCAATCGGGAGTTATGAGCGTTCAAAGTCCCGGGACTCCAACTGGGACAGTTTCGGGACAATTTTGGGACTCCAACTTGGGAGTCCCGGGAAAAAGAGCCATTTGGATGTAGTCCCCGAAATGTGGCGCAGAGAATACTATATGGGGGAAGGTGGTGGCTTCCTTCGAGTCCGGGCCGTGGTGTGTCTTGTGGTCCGAAGTGCCCGTGGCTTGTCGCAACACCCAAGGGTGTCCCGGAATGTGAACTAACCACGTGGGTGGTTTGTTTTGATGCAGATTCAAGCTTAATCTACTAAACCTTCTTCCTAGTCTAATCCCTGGGCTCCCAACTCGACCCTCTACCCCTTTCTAGAGTTGGAAGCCGAGAGCGTGCCTCCAAATCTCAACTTCCACAACTTGATTTTGTGAAACCCTCAAGTGGGTTTCACCCCGTGACTTGGGAGCGCATCAAGATATCCCTTGTCCTCATTGTTCTAGCCTGTACATTTTAAGCGGCCTTTTGAGGCATGTCAAGAGTGCTCACCCTCCTATTAGCCTCATTTCCTAAGTTAGCCAAGTTATTTTTAGTTTTGCAAGTGTCTTCCCCTCCTTTATTTCTCCCTAATTCTATGCCTCTTGTTTCTTGGGGTTGGTTTTGGGTTCGATCTAGTTCCATTTTGGGGTTTTTTAAGTCTCATTTGTTTCATAGGATCCTTTGAGCCATCCAAAATGAAATCATGCAAGCTTTTCACTTACCCTTTAATTGAATTGTTTGAAACCCAACAAACAAGTTAACATGGTTCCTTTTCCTCTTGTTGCCATGTTGGTGTTTGCGTTATATTTGAAAAGGTCATTCAGGTCAATGAAAAGTTTTTGTTCATTTCAAGAGGTTTATGGCGAGCGACTAATCTTCTCTTCAAAAGTCTTCATGTGCCTCTTATGTGGCCCGTTCTCACCATTGATGGGAAGATTCTTCAACCATTCCTTTTCATCGATGTTTACTTTTAAAGGGAACCAGTGGGTATAGTTACATTGCTAAAACTCTCAAAACCTTTGACTCCAACTATTGTTTCAAAAGACACCATTGTTGCCATGTGCTAATTACACCCCCTCTTTTAGACCTTGTCCTGCAACCTATTTTTTACTATAAACCTAAACACACTTTTGTTTTGAATAGGTTTTTGTTTGCCAAAGCTTTCACCACTACTCCCCATTTATCTTTGGGTGGGTTTTTTTAGGATGGTATATGAACATCTCTTAGAATATTTCATATTAGATGGCCCATCCTCAGGGTTTTTGAAATTATTCGAAATTGTTGTTGTTGTTGCTCGTGGGGATATCTTGAGGTTAGTGGCCTTAGTGCTGGGGGTTAGCAAATTGTTGGTATGGCAAAGGATACTAATGGTCTTCATTTTATTATCACAGGTGAAGTGTTTCTTTGACATATTAATTGTCCCATTACCCTACAACTTCGCGGGCCATTTCAAGAGCACCTATCCCCCCATCAATTTGGAATATTGACCGTTAGCAACTGTGAGGCCATCTTTTTTGGCATCCAAGCCCTCCTCGACCTACACCATGATTGGGTTGTGATGCAGGTTGACGTCAAAAATGTTTTTAATAACATTTTTTGAACTACTATTTTTTAAAAATTGTGTCATGTCAAGGGGCCTTTCATGAACATTGTTCCCTTTACCAAGTTGTTTTATCATGCTCATTTTTCTTTTTATTACCAACATGGGCCACATGTGGAAGGGGTCACCACTATTGAGTCATCTTCAGGCACAAAGCAAGGTGACCCCATAGGAGGTCTTTTATTTGTTTTGGCCCATTATCAAGCTCTCCTAAAAACCATCACACAAGCCCCTATGTGCATCTTGCCATTCTTAATAGGCGATACCCACATCATGGGGCCTATGAGTGAAGTTATTCGTGCATTTGATCACCTTTCGACCCAATTAGCCCTAATTGGGCTTAAGGTCAAAGTGTCAAAGTATAAGCTTTGGAATCCATTAAGGATTTTTCCAAGCATAGAGATTCCTCAAGGCTACACTTTAGTCTTAGATGGTTTATGCATTTTGGGTGTGTTAATGGGTACTCAAGACTTTGCCACACATTTTTTGGACAAGGTTTTATTTTAAGATGTGGCGCATATTGATGATCTTCCTCTCATGGGAGACACCCAGGTTGTTTCATGCATTTTCTCTTCATGTGTAGCTCATCGACCTTCTTATCTCACTCAGACAATACCTCTTTCTTCTCCCTTCCTATCTCTTTTAGCATGTTTCAACATGAAAGTTATGTAAGTATGTGGGGACATTATGGGTGCAAGATCCTGGAAGTTTTTTCAAGGCCCTTTAATGAGGTGTCAAGTTTGACTACCAATATCCTTTGGTG
>Ga0209208_10009542_pt1 | contig 12736 bp, 7 predicted proteins | sample S1TSphfallax_3_FD_187694 | JGI IMG/M metagenome (GOLD analysis project Ga0209208, IMG submission 187694) | Host-associated microbial communities from peat moss isolated from Minnesota, USA - S1T2_Fd - Sphagnum fallax MG (SPAdes) (version 2) | ecosystem: Host-associated > Plants > Peat moss >...
TGCAAAAGGTGGGAGACTACTAATAGCAACCCACACAGACCAATCAAACCATCTAGCCAATCAACAGCAGGTGTTAGGCTTTGCTGTGCCTTTTGCCAGCTTCAGCATCCTGTGCAAAGACCATTCTACTGAGCCAAACCGGCATGTTTTGACTTTTCTTCATCCAACATTCATGGTACAGTGCACCGGTAGAGTTGCTCTAATAACTTCAAACATCATCATTGAACCACCACATTGTGAGAGACTCTAATCCATAATGCAGCTAACAATTGACACAACCACCAAAGAATACAGGGTTATGGAAGATATGATACATGTTCAAAATACATTCCTTTTCCTTCCAATATTATTACATATACATAATTTTTTCTGCTTGGAAACCTGAGTCTCCTGAAGAGTTGTAGATTGGGTCTCCCAGCTCAATCACACAGGCAACCAAACAAGTGTGATAATGGATGACATTGAGGCTAGAAAAGATGGATCCACAAATTGAGATATGAGAAAGAAAACGGTTGAATATGCAGCCAATGAATTATATCAAACAGATGATGTGTGAAAATCTTTGTGATATGCATTCATCAATATATGTTGAGGAAAGTTTGACCCAAGAATTAGTAGTTCATGAAAAGCAACATATATTTGCTTGAAGGGTGCACTTTGCATTACAGTGTTGGGAGTTATCTGATTTTAAAATAACCTCCAGTTCAAAAAAATTGGAAATCAAAGAACCTCTGGTTCCAGTCTTTTTTAAAAGCCTCCATGAACTGGCAGTTTTATAGAAGGACATTGAACTGGTTCTCATATATTTGTAGAACTAAGATTATATATCAGAATTGGTTCTCAGATTTCTTTAGAACCATGGTTATAAATATTTGAGAATCACCCTTAGAAAAGTTTCCATTTCTGATAACCGCCCAACACTGGTGGGCTCTCATGCCTCCATCTTCTTGATCCCCTGTCCTCCTTAGTCCTCCTTCTCAATTACACATTGCCATACACAGGAGGGGATACCTGAAATTCAAAGCATATGAAGATAGCTTATGGCTCACTGGTTCTGACAATGTGGTGGTAGTGGGCTGTGCACGAGTCAAGGACTGGTGCTTTTCTTTGCAGGACCCCCTACGAACTTTGCAGGTGTCAGTGCGCAGCCCTGTGCAACACCCGTATGGAAATATCACAAAGACAAGGAAGTATGATAACTCAAAACTGGGTACAGGTTTTGGTTGATCAGATCAGATCAGTGCCTATCCTGGTACAAACTACAAACTATACAATAAGACTTGGGAATGGATCTCAGTCGGTTGTAGAATTGGTACTTACCAGAAGTCAGGTATGGTGATTAAGTCCTTGCTGGATAAGAGTCCTGTATGGCTCTAAGTAACCTTCAGATGTAGGAGGTCAACTTCAGGCATGATTTATCTAGCCACCAACAACCTGGGCTACAACTTGGCAATAATATATCTCATCAACCTCCTCCTGTTACAAGATTCCATCAGGAGCTGCTTCATCAGAGATCCAGAAGAATATACAGACTTCGCACTGAGAAGACAAAAGAAAGTCATGGCTCTGGTGTTTTTATAAACTATATTTAAATCTTTAAATAAATCTATATTGTAGCACAAGTTGAACTTGTGATCATCCACCAGACAACTTCACCAAATTATGAAAATAAAAACATTTTAGCATCATTCTATATTGTTGGCTATCTGTTGGGACCTGATGTAGAATCTGGCTAAATTTCCATATTTTCTATCAGTTTGAAAAAACAAACCAAGAAATTAGCCAACTGCTGAGAATTCACCAAGTAAAAAAACTCCAACAGCACACACACACACACACCTTTGGCTTAGTGCAGTGGAGTGCACATGACTTTGCACACTACTAGAGGACTATTTCCCACTGAAAAAGCTATTACTTGACCAGTCTCAGAGCAGCAAACATCAATGTTGGTGTGCTTGCTTTCCCATAGCCACCCACCTGTTGCTACTCATCAAAATGGGTCTCTGGAATGATCAATCAAGTAAAGGGTGTGTTCTTTTTGAGAGGTTCATTAACACAGGCATGCTAATCCTATGGTATATTCAGCATTAAACGGTAATAGCCCTTATTGTCATCAACAGAATTCCATTTGCTAAGGCTCAACATCCTGAAAAGGATTTGACAAACACTTTGGATCATACTTTATGTTGTGCCGTTTATGTAATTGTGTTACAATTGAATGGTGTTCGTACTTCTCTTGTGAGGGTAATATTGGAAGACAACTGTGATGTAACATTGCAAAACTCATGTGTAACTAAAGAGTGACAGTGGAGAGAAGCAGTGGGCACACTGAAAAAGAAAAGAAAAGGGACCCAAGTTGCATGTGAATTAGTAAGCATTACGTCTTTGATACCCAAGTTGCATGTGAATTAGTAAGCATTACGTCTTTGATACTAAGGAGTGATAATGGAGATCTTAACTCAACTACCAACTGCTTGCAACAACTCACCAGTGGGAATGGAAGATGGGTTAGCAAAGGGGGAAGGAAGCTTAGAGGTGACTAATTGCACTGCTATCCCTTGGGGAACTCCCTAGGTTTAGAGTTTTTTATGACAAATTTTATTGTTTTCCGGACCAAAATTTTGAGTTTTATTTTCCCCTATTTGAAACAGTCTTTCTAGTGTAAATTTGGCTATTTATTTTTCTACATTGAGTAAAAGTGCCAAATCACCCTGCCTAGATTGATTGTCTTGTTGGTGGCTTGTTGTTCCTTCTTTTTGTACAACTACCCAATAGAGTAGAGTGTCTGTTCTATATGTGCCAATAATTTTGAAATGGTAAATAGTAAGTGCATATTAGTATTGGTAGCCTGACACAATAATTTGTTGGGTTGGTAGGTACTCTGCCTACAAGAGTAGGTACACTTCTGACACTGAGAGGAGGTGCACAGAGCCAGACAAGAATAACTTTTTTAGGCACCTTTTGTGTTGTTATTTCGCTGACTTGTGTTTTGTTGTGTAGGTGAGAGAGATTGATTTAATGAATGGGAGTTGTCTGGCAGCAGCTATTTGCCTAACAACACACACAGACAGTGTTGATAATTTCATGTTTCAACAGGGGCTTCCTGTTCTGCCATCAATTCTATCATTGGCGGTACTACCCCCCCACATGCACAGCATTCATCAGACTGCAAATCCCCATCCAATTGTTTTAATAGAAATAGTTTTCTATTTCACTCAATGAATATCTCGGTTTATTCTTGTCAATAAATGTTACTAATTTTAATTTTATTTTTATTATTTTTTTAAAAGTGTCTATCAGGGACACTAGGTAGGTCTTTGGTTACTACTACCTATACTCTGTTTTTTTCTACAGCAAAAAAATATTTTTTTAATTTCTAATTAACCTGACCAGGGTTTTTATTTTTTCAATTTTGTGAGGATAGGTGGACTGGCCATCACTCACAAGAGGAGGACTTAGGCAAATTTGGCTAGAGGTCAGAGAGAAAAGTAGGTACAAAATTCAAACCCTCTTATATACCGGCAACAGACAAGAACCAATGATCTAAATATGGCAACTTCAACTTTTGTTTTTCCTCCAAATATGGCGACTCAAAATGCTTTTTTTTCTCCAGAAAAACCCTTTGGACAATTTGCAGCCCTCTTTTTTTTTGGTCGCCAAGAGGCAAAATGTCACCACCAAAAAAAAACCCTGGACCTGACCACAATAGACTTTAAAAATATATCTTAATTTCATCCATTTTCTTAAATTTTTGTTGCAAAACTGGCAATTTCTTACCAGTGTTGTTTTGGTGTATATACTATTGAACCTATGTCTAGAATATAGGTATGAGTATGTGTATTGTAGAACATATTTCTCAGGCATCAAGGTGTGAACAGAAATGAAGTGGATGTAAAACTAATGTGTTGTATGTGTGAATACAGTTGTAGGTTTTGAGTTCTTGTCGATATCAACTTTCTACACATTGACAACGAAGAACTTTTTGTCACTATTTGTTTCTTCAGTTTAGCCATTGCCATTTTAACACCTTCAAGAAGGCATGTGATCTAACGAAGAATTGTTTTGTTGTTTGTGTGTAAAGGTGTGAATCTCAATAGAGCTTCCAATGGTGGTGAATGGAGTGGCATTGATGAAACTTCGTAATTTGGGCGGTGCTATACAAGATTTAAGGCGAAGGAAGAAAGTGTTTTGAGGCATAAGCAAAAGCTAAGTGATGCATCAAATTATTTGTGTGAATATTTGCAGTTGCATTTGTAGTCGCTGAAACTTTCTTTTGCTACACTAGATGCTACATAATGACAATAGTGAATTGTATTGAATGACCTTTCTATAAGGAGTTGGTGTTGAGAAGAGATGAAAAACTCATGTGATCTAAGTTGTAGTTAGATGGGCATGTAGAATTGCAAATCACAATGCATCTTCATGAGTGTCATTCAAAGAAACAAGAAGAATGGTTGGGTGGTTGTTGTTGAGTTGTTAGGTATGAAAAACTTCTAGGTATCTTAAGGTTAGTGCATATGGTGCATAACAACTAGGTTTAGCGCATGTTTTATGAGACATATCTTTCAAAATTAGTTTATTTTATATATTTGCATCTACATGTAGTGGTTTTACACAAAACCTCATATCCATCACTCTATGGAACATATAGTATCTAAGTTTATGTATGTAGTGGGTATAAAGGTTCTGCCTTTTTTCTTTTGTTGAACTAGTAGAGCCTATTTTATTGCATTCCATTATAGAGATGGGAATAATAATTCAAAAGACCAAATGAACATGGAGAGGTCTGATCTTTGGTTAGACTTTAAGAAAGTTTGTTTGATAGATTCCTAGGGTTGAATTACATAAGGATGATGCCAAGATTGCAAATAGTTATTGAGTAGTGATGAACATAAACATTTTGTGGTTGGACAAAAATTGATTTTTTTTTCTTTGATAACTCATGAAAATATATTTGTGTTTGGTGTTGAAATTTTGTATATTTTTAATTTAATCGTCATATAACAAGATTCATGTTTGGTTTATCAACCTCAAGGGCAAAAGCATGGTTAGGTGTTTCAAAAGTGACATTTGAAAGTCCATAATCTAACATTAATGATTTTTTGGCAATTTTAATAATTATTAGACCATAAATTGTATAATTTTCCACTATGCTTTTAATCATAAATGTTAATTAAAAAATCTATGAATATTTTTAAATATGTGATTAATAAAAAAAATTCATGCAAAAGATTAATTAATTTAATGTGAAATGGATTCCCAATGTCGCGACCCTAGCCTTGGGCTCGCAACCAAGGCAAGGGCTTGCAAAGGTGCGAGCCGAGTATGAAACCCAAGAGTCACATTTCATGCTCCCGAGAGTGCAAGGGAGTGTGAGGGAATGAACCTTCACACTCTCAAATGAAATCCCACTTTGGGAGTTGGAATCCATATGGACTCCCAAATTTTTAGAAAAACAATTACAAAGGTCAAAACATATCGGATGGATGAGTTCTTTCTATCATTGGAAAGCTCTTGGAATATAGATGTCTAAAATGGGTTTTCATGACCCATTTGAACACTTAACACACAAGTTATAGCCAACAAAGGGCCGAGAGTCAAATTGGCAATTTGACTCATAACCACTAAAAGTCTAGAATCACCCCAATTTCCTTACGTGTAGGTGGCGTGCGACATACCATTGAAAAGCTTTTGACGAGGTCTACAACTTTGATTTAGAACTCATATCAATCAAAGGTTTGAACGCAAAGTTATGGGCCCCCAAAGTTGTGGAAATCCTAGGTGTAAGAATTTCAAGATTCCCACTTGGGAGTCCTAGGACAAAATGACATTTGGGTGCTGGTCTTATGGTCAGGCACAAAGTATGCTATAAGGGGGAAGGTGGTGGTTTCCCCCAAGTTTGGGCCATGGTGAATCTTGTGAGTTTGTGTTTGCCTGTGGCTCGTTCGTGCACTAAAGTGCTACAACTACGCATTAACCAACTTATTGTTTGGTTTGTGTAGGTCTGTGTGAATAAGTGAAGTGCTTGTCAATCTTTTTAATTCCATCCTAGAGCTCCAACACGCCCCTCTACCCCCAAAGTGCTATGAGCTAGGGAGTGCGCCCTAATTCCTTCTCCTTTTATTGTTTTCACCTTTAGACTTACAGTTGAATCCAATAAGGAGCTTGGGGGTGCGTCACCCAAGGATAAAAATTATAACAATCACATCATTTTAAATTTTTAAAAATATAAAAAATATATATTAAGAAAGTTTCAATGCACTTCATTAATCAATTCTTCATTTGATAATGCTTTATTTTTTTATTTTGACACTACTTTGATGTATTTTTTGAGTCATTTTTTTCATTTTCTTTGTGTGACAAGTGTAGTGTTGTCATTTCAAAAGTTCATTATGAGTCCATAAGCTTTTTATAATTCATCCAAAAAATTTATGACTATTCTCATTGAAATCTATGACAACAATAATAATTATAAATTTGATAATGTTAGTTTTGAATATGGCTTTAAATTTTACATTTACAAGTATGTATTCCAAAATAATTACAAGTGTGACAGTCTAAACACTCCCCTTATTCATGCTTTCACTCTTAATACATATGTAGTTTATGGCCATAGATTATGGCACAATATTTTTGGTTACAAAGGATCCAATGTAAATTGGTGATAAATGTATCAAGGGCAGTATTTTTTCTTATTAATGTTTAAAATTTGATAACATATCTAGATGATAATTGAATCATCTAAGTAGGTTATGAAACTTTTGAAAATTGAATATCAAATGTTTATCAATTTAATTAGTTATAGAAAAAATCAATAAGCAGCTAGTAGATTATTAATACTCAGCTTGATAACTAGATAAAACTGAATGGATTCCTTCAACATACAACTAAGTTGTACTTAATTTATTTAGGCGCAAAGCTTCCCTTATCAAGGTCAATCACACAAAAGTGGAACAATGTTTTGTATTTGGTTTTTTTTACCAATTGGAACAAAGTTTGGTTCCAAAAAAAAAACCCTAAAGAATGCATGTTCATTCAATTGATATGCCACATGGCAATGGCTGCCAATTCGTGGAGAGTTCAAGTTAATTCATTGTTGAATACCAAATGTCCATGTTGTGGCCAATGTGGGGTGGTTATTTGTTTTTTTAAAGTAATAGTCGGGTCTAGGTATTTGAAAATAAAATAAGATATTTGTACTGCTCAAGTTCCATTCTTTTATTTTGAGGAGATTTAAAGAATCGTTCGAGTCCAAGTTTAAAAAACCCAAAAAGGGGCGGTTATGAAGTCGGGGCAAAGGTTAAAGTATGTGATTAACCCACTAGAGTTCACATGTTGTTGAAGAACTATAATGGAGGCTTGAACCACAAAATGTCCATGAAGTACACAACCAACAACAAGATTTGCAACTGTAGATGCAACTTAAAGTTGTGGATAATCGTAGATCTTCTACATGTTATTACATTGGAGGACCTCAATCTACCACATATAAAGACGTGGGATAATTATTTTAAGGTAATATTTTAAAAATACACCTTTTTAAACTCCAAAATAGTTAGATCCTTTAGGTAGATAATTAAATCAACATCAAAAGGCAACAAGTTGTTTTAATATATGGTTTAGTATAGCCAAAAGATGCATTATGTTTTGCTAGAAATGGTTGGATTGCAATTGCAAAACAAACATGAAGGAAAAAAAAATGCAATTGTAAGGTAGTTAACAAAAGTACATGTAAAGGTAGTTCATGTAAAGGTAGTTCAATTGCATATCCAACTTGCATTACAAGAAAAGTCTTGGAAGAATGTTTTGGTAGTGAAGGAACAATAGATAGCCAAGGTACACATGGAATGTATTTTAAAATAGTAGAAATAGAATAACTTATGGAGCAATTGGTGGAGACTTTGGAGAAAATCAAAGTAGAAAGGTGTATGATTCATCAATAGTTGAAGCAAGAGTCTTGACATTAAGTATTGGAAGTTGAAGACAAAGGCCAACAACCATGCTACCTAGTGCTACATTGATTAAAAACAATGTTAGGTTGGATGCTATAGTTGTAAATCAAGAATAACAAATAAAACAACTCAAGGAGGAATGACAATAGGCAATCAAGGAGAAAAATGAAGCACATGTGGTCACAATTCAACAACATGCCATTCATGATAAATCTATGCAGACATTAAATAATGAGGCTAAACGGGTTACAAGATGCTCTAAAGAAAAAAAGGTGTAGAGCTCTATACATAAGTTATAAGAGTATGATGAGCTTCAACTGAACTATATGGTCATGGGGACCAAGATGAAGGCCACGAAATTGAAAGAAACAAATAGTAATAAATGGTGGAACCTTGTCCATGGTACAAGAGGAAATAAATAATGCCTTTAATCAAGATCATGTTAATAAAGAATTGTATATGACCAAACTTAAGGTGTATTGACATGCTTTTTCATAATGTCACTATGTCACACCATTGTAGAGCCCAAAGTCCATGCAAAGAAGTCTAGATTTTAAGGACCTAGGCATAGGTGCAAGTGAAAGAGTTATAAATCCAAGTCAACAACCATACACACCACAAAATTTACACGGTGGGGATGCTACAAATGCAAGTGATTATGTAACTATGGACTATGGAAGAACATTGGTCCTAGAAGATACTACATACACTTGTTGATGCTAAAGTACATTTTGTGCAACCATAAAATTCTACAATTGAGGTGCAAGGTTAAAAATCTTCCAAACCACAACAAGAAGCTCAAATTGCTATGCAATTAAAGGAATAGAAGCCAAAGTTTGATGAATATGTTATTATAAATACCATGTTTATTACAACATACACTAACAATGATGGACAAACTTTGTTCCACATTGACAACCAAAAACATGTTTAGTTTACTTTCTGCATATGGGTCACAAAATAGGTGTTGATTTAATGGGTTTAATCATCCTTTTGAAGCCCAAAATGAAAGGATGCAAGTATTGCACTTTGGGACTATGTCTTCAACTATCTACCATAAATTAAAATTGAATCATTGTCATGACATCCATGATGTGCAAGTATTGCATAAGGTACAAAACGACTACTATGTTGCAATATTCCCATGTGGGTCATGAAAATAAGTGGAAATTTAGGAACTGAAAACCATTCCAAACATGGTGGTTTAAAATTGATGTGGGTATTGCATTTTTAAATTCAATTGTCATCCAATCACCTTTGATTAAAATCAATTGAATTTCAAAATTCCTTGCGTATGTGTATTACATGATACAAAACCCTTAATAGTCCTAATGGTAGATGTTTAAACCTTAACAACTATACAAACATATGTAAATGCAAACCACATATTTTTTTTAATAATAACTAATTATGAACTACATTTAACCCTAAATGGGAATGATAAGTGGAAAAATTAGCCCCTAGAATTTAAAACAAATATTTAAAAAAAAAATCTTAAAAAATCTTAATGGTAGATGCCATAAACTTTAACAATGTTACAAATATATATAATTGCAATTTTTTTTTCATAGTAGTTAATATGTCTTATATTTTAAAAATAAATAAATGAAAAAATTGAGCAAGAAAAGAGGTTGAAACTTTTTCCACTCCTTCTCAAAAGAAATAAAATGAATGTGTTTTGTTCCATATATTTCTAAATGAAAAATCCCCCCTAAAATCTAATTTAAGGTGGATATTAATTAATATAAAAGGTGCAAAAGTCATAATTATTTATTATGAGAAAAAGCCTTAAATAAAAACCATATTTTTAAAGTACTTCATTAAAAATAGGTACATCAAATAGTTAAATCTATTGCTTGGTGCTTAATTAAATTAAATTAATGAAATTAAATACATTGTGCATTACATATCCCAAAGTGAAAACAAAGTTATAAAATCAATGCCATAAAATTGATTGCTTGCATTTGAGGTTAACATTTATCATCATTAGGGGTTCAAATAGGACTAAAATGATTATTGGTGTATTCTTTGTAATACTTCGAATTTATATTATAATTTCATCTTTCAAAGTTGACAACATGCAACTACTAAGTAGGTGCAACAATAAGGGGTAAGTAGGTAGGTTTTGTCAAAAGGTAATGGTTGAACTAGGAAAAAATAGATGTTTTTGAAAATACAAAAATTTAGCTAGGAAATAAAAAAGTTTTGCTCAAAGTAAAGGTTTAACCAAGAAATAAAAAGATTTTGTTGAGCTAGGAAAAGATATAGATTTTGCCAAGAGGTAGAGGTTTAGCTTAGAGGAGATAGAGTTTTGCCAAGAGATAGAGACTTAGCTAGGCAAAATTAAAAGCTTTGCCAAGAGAAAAAAAAGTTTTGTCACATGAAATGCAAGTCTTGTTGAGAGAGCTACAGGTTTAGCTAGAGAAAGGTATAGGGTAGGTAGGGGATTGATTTTTCGTTGGTAGGTAGGGTCAATATGTAGGCTGCATGGTAGCTAGGTCAGTAGGGTAGGTTAACTAGGCCAATAGGGTACTAGGTGGGAGGGTAGTATGAAGGTCAGGGTTGAAAAAAAGGGCAAAACAAAGTCAAAGGCCAGAGCGGCCACACAAGGTTGACTGTGGTACAATGTTGGTTAAAGCAAGGTCAGGAGCTGGATGAAAAATTGCAGCCCATTCTAGGACAGAATGGCCAACTGGTGCACTGGTGGGTGCTGGTTTACTCTGGCCGGACAGTGAAACATGACGGATGTGGTATCTATCTATGAAGGAAGGTAGTTTGTTTGTACTTATGAGATCCACCAAACGGGGATGCTTCAGATGGTGTTCTTCGTCTCTTTGGAAAAGCTCTGGAGACAATTTTGCCTTCTTGAGAACAGGGCACTCTAGAAAGATGAACCCATGCTCTACTTGAGGAAACTAAACTAAAGGAGCCATCCAATAAGTCCTATGAAAAGCAATTCAATCAGGAGTTCGTACACAGCAGCAGGGTGAATAGGACCTCCCGTATTTCACCAAATCCCACTATCCCAAGACTGGAATCTTGCATTAGTTTCGACACACAAATTACACCGACCATTTTGGAGGCAAGAGCCCCACTGTTTTAGTTGCATGGAGTCTATTACCCGAGTACCTTGGTCCATTCGATACTAATTATATTACTTTCAGAAATGTTGAAATTTTCAAAAATTGTTTCTTCCAAATCAAAAAATATTGTGTAGGATAATAGTAAAAATTTAGGAATATTTCATTTGTTGAAATGATTTTTTTCAAAATTAATTAGTTATTTGACAGACATGTGTTGAAATGGCCAAGGTACTGCAATAATACACGAACAAATTTCCTTGTGTAGTCTCTTTGGAGGAAAGCTTAGATCTGTGAATTTAATCCCTCCTCAAAAAGGGCAGGGCTGGGGAAAGGGACTTCAAATAGCCTACGAACTTTGCTATGTCTGTGGGGGGTATGGTAATCAGGCCTCCGAACTTTCTGAGTATCATCACGCCGCATCTATCCAACCTTGTAGCAATGTGGGCATTTGCATAAGGCATTTGCACAACTCATCGCACTAACATCTACAACGTTCATAGGGGTAACTAATGTGCTACCAGGCTTGGACTCAGCTACCCTGAGGTCATAGGCCACTTATTTTCAGAATGTCATAACCTTTGGGGCCTTTATACTACACAAAAATATTGGTTATAAGGTTATAGATTTTGCTTTAAATTGTGTCCTCTGCAGAAGTCATGGCCAAACAGCCCATCGGTTCCAGTTGGAACTAATCCACTGTTCGAGCACCTCTGTTCAGTATGTGACCCTGCAAAAATTATTTCTCATATCCAAGTTTTGTTATTTACTTTTTTGTAACCGCCCATAAAACTAAAACTGGGACTGCAAATAGGTGGGAGAATACTAAAAGCAACACACCAGGATCAATCAACAGCAAGTGTTATGCTTTGTTGTGCCTTTTACCAGCTTCTTCTGTATTCGTGCTGTGCAAAAATGTTGTGCCAAAACCATTTTGCTGAGCCAATCTGGCATGTTTTGACTTTTCTTCATCCAATTTTCTTTTGCAGCAGCACAGCTGATCTTATTAACTAACCTCTTCTTTTTTTCATATCAATCCTAGATCTATTTTTGCAGGCCCTTGGCAGCCTGAAAGTTTGGAGAGCTGTTCCTCATGACCGACATTGTTCCCAGCAGCATCTGTATAATGTTCATTGTTTTGGCAGGCAGCGAGGCAGGTAGACAAATTCTGGGGGAGAAAAAACCAACAATAAGAACAACAACAATGGCCGACAGCATTTTGATGTCCACACTCCATTCAGAAAGGAGAATAAGAAGAATTGCGAATGTCACCTGTGTGAAGGTGCAGAGGGTACCAGGAGTTGTGCTCATTTGTGTGGAGTTGAGTCTTTCATTGTTAGCCAAGCTCTTGAAACTAGTCATAAATAAATAAACAAAGGGCGTGAACTTAACATACATTGGACGGTTCATATGCCATTGCTTTGCAAAGATTGCAATGACAAGAGTTCATTGTCCTTTGGTCGGATTTTGTTTCAATCTGAAGAGCTACCGCCAACCAAGTCTTCCTGAAAGAGTAGTGCCAAACTAGTCTTCCCTTCAATGAACCTCTCATGATGGGTAGGTGCACATCATGAACTAACATCAAGGCTTTTGTTAGTGCCGAAGTTGGGAATCAACTGATCAGCACTACTTGCTGTACAAAGAATAATGGGTCAAGCTTTTTAGCAAACCTGTGCCCCCATTTATTCATTTTTTTCTTCTATT
>Ga0209208_10009543_pt1 | contig 12736 bp, 7 predicted proteins | sample S1TSphfallax_3_FD_187694 | JGI IMG/M metagenome (GOLD analysis project Ga0209208, IMG submission 187694) | Host-associated microbial communities from peat moss isolated from Minnesota, USA - S1T2_Fd - Sphagnum fallax MG (SPAdes) (version 2) | ecosystem: Host-associated > Plants > Peat moss >...
TGGGCTCCCAACTCGACCCTCTACCCCTTTCTAGAGTTGGAAGCCGGGAGCGTGCCTCCAAGTCTCAACTTTCCGCAACTTGACTTTGTGAAACCCTCAAGTGGGTTTCACCCCGTGACTTGGGAGCGCGTCAAATATGGCCAAACTAACAAATGAATAAATATTTTATAATTGAACTAACCATGAATAAAATAATTATGGAAAAATTAATTAAACAATAAATAATCTACGGTTAAACCAACCATGGTTAAACTAACCATGAATAAAGTTAATATGGCTACACTAACTAATGAATGATTTTTTAATGGCAAAACCAATTATGCAAAAATTAATTTTTGACTACAATAAACATGAATGAAATAATTATGGCAAAATTAACCATGGCTAAATTAGAAATGGTTAAACTAACCATGAATAAATAAAATTGGCTAAAATAACCACTAAAAAGGTTAATATGGTTAAAGTAAGTAATGAATAAATATTTTATGGAAAAACCAACTATGAAAAAATTAATTATGCCTAAAATAGAAATGACTAAAATAATTATGGAAAAATTAAACATGGCTAGACTAGAAATGGTTAAACTAACCATGAGTAAATAAATATGACTAAACCAATGATTAATAAAGTTAATATGGCTAAATTAACTAATGAATTTTTTTAATGGAAAAACCAATTATGCAAAAATTAATTATGACTAAAATAAGCATGAATGAAATAATTATGGCTAAAATAATTATGGCAAAACCAACCATGGTTAAACTAAAATAATTCTAAATTAATTATGGGTCAATTGATTATGGTCAAACTTATTAGGGTAAAATAATAATATGTTATAAATAAATATAGCTAATTTAATTATGCTTATAATAACCATGGTTAAACTCATTATGGCAAAACCAACAATGTCCCAACTAGTATTGGTTAAATTAATTATGTCAAATTAATTATCATGGCTAAGCTTATTAATGCTTTACCAACTATTGTTAAATTGACCATGGTTAGATTAATTATGGCTAGTTTTAATTTTAATTAGTTTTTTCATAGGTAGTTGAACCATAATTAATTTCAATATAATCAATTCAACCATCGTTAGATAAACCATATACATATAATTAATTTAATCATAATTAATTTGGTCATGATTCATTTAATTATGATTAGCTAACTTTTACATTTTCCAACTTTTTTTTAATTGGTCAAACATAGTCAAATGTTAAATGTAGTCCCAACTTACCCAACTAGTATTAGAATTTGTAATTGGCCCTTTTGATTAGGCCATTGGCCACTTTGACTAGGCCTACTTAGTTAACCTATTTGATTGAATATAATAGGTGTCCTTATTGACTAGGGCACTTACCAATTTGTTAGATTGGGTGGTTTTATTGAATAGGCCATTAATCAATTTGAATAGGTTGTATTTTAAAGTCCAATTTGACTAGTTGTCTAATTTGACTAATTGTCAAATTGATTAATAAAAAAATACCCATTTTCATTCAAGCCTTTGGCCTTTAGTAAAAATACATGTCTTCTAGTAAAAAAAACCCATCTAGTCAACTTGGTTAGTTTGGAAAAATAGGAATTCTAGTAGTGGTTGGATGATCACATCTGTAGGTTGAATCTTGGAGGTATAGTTTGCAAGTATAAACATTAAAGATAATTATGGATGTTGTGAGTTGATCCATTATATGAACTCCATGTTCTTATGAACTAATTAGCAATTTATTAGCCATACCATCTTTTGGTTTTGTGGCAAGTTTAATTCATGTACCTCATTTTTGTGATAAGGAATTAAAATCCTTTCCATAAATTGTTGGCAAGTCTTTAAGGTAGACCAATGATTAACAAAGTATGTCAAATGAAACCTTGCTCCCAAACAAGATGCTTTCCCTAATTTTGAGGAAGACATCTTGTTGTTGATCCTATAAAAATGATTTGTAGGGGCAAAGAACTTCCATTAGTTATAGAGGATACTACAATAATAATTTGCCTCTTATCTTCAACCCCAAGAACGTGTATGTATTTTGATCCTTTCTTTCCCCATATTTTTTCCCCACATGTAGGTACAAGGTGAATCCTTATTTGATCCATGTTTATGACAATTAATGCAGGGACATTGTATGTTTTTACAAGGTATGTCACCGTATGCATCATCTTTGTTCCTTGATCTTCCCAATTTGGTGGTAGTTTTGTTGTAGTTGTAATAGTTGGACTAAAGGACCGACCCAACTTGGCTTTCATGAACTTTCTAGACCACTCCAATGAAACTTTGAATGAACCACTTAAAAATTCAAGAGCTTTGAACTCAAGAAAGCCTTGGATAATGGGTTGGACTATGGGTCCAGAAAAGGCTTATTTAGAAGCTCTAATATTTTATAACAAAGACATGAACTCATCTCTCACTTTTGGCCTACGATTTAATATTGGAATGTGATGTTCTGTGATTGTAAAAGCTCTACCCTTCTCTATTGTGTTTTCAACCCTTGGTTTGAACTTTCCATCTAAGGTAAACCACTTTCCTAAAGAGGATTTAGAAAGCTTATCAAACGGGCTTGAATGTTCCCCTAGCTTTCTATGGAATGCACAAAGATAATGTAAAACAACTTTGTCAAACTCCTATGCCTCTCCACTATAATCTGAATGCGAAGCCAAAGGTGTGGTGCAAACCATTGAATGTACGTATATTTTCAATGCTTCTTGGATTCTTAGTTGCTTGTCCTTTCACTCTCTTGTTTGATGCATTTGCCAAGTGATTACAATGTCATGTGAGGTTATATGTCACAACCCTAACTTTGGGCTTATGACCAAAACAAGGGCTTGCAAAGGTGCAAGCCAAAAGTGAATCTTGGGGGTCACATTTCATGTTCATGGGAGTGTATGAAATTGTGAGGGAATGAACCCCCACACTCCCAAGTGAGCTCCCACTTCTAGAGTTGGAGTCTTGATGCACTCCCAAATTTTCAAAGGGTAATTGCAGGAGTCAAAACTCATTAAATTGAAAAGTTCTTTATATCATTGGAAATCTCTTGGAACATAGATGTTTGAAATGGGCTTGCATGACCCATTTGATTACTTAAAACATAAATTATGACCCAAAAAAGGCCTGGGGTCAAATTGCCAATTTAACTTCTAACCACTAAAAGTCAGGAATTTCCTTGATTTACTTGTGTGCAGGTGGCGTGCCACATAATGTTAAAGATCTTTTTAAAAAGGCTACAACTTTGCTTTAGACCTCACCTTAATCAAAGGTCTGCACAAGAAGTTGTGGGCCTTCAAAGTTGCGAGAGTCCCAATTCAGGGAATTTCGAGAGTTCCAACTTGGGAGTCCTGAGACAAAATGACATTTGGGTGTTGGTCCCGTGGTTAAGAAAAAAAATACTATAAGGGAGAAAGTGATGGCTTCCTTCAAGTCCGAGCTGTGATGAATCTTGTGAATCCGTGTTTACCCGTGGTTCGTATGTGCACCAAAAGTGCTCCAACTATGCATTAACTAACTTGTTGTTTGGTTTGTGTAGGTCCGTGTGAGTAAGTGACTTTCTTGTCACTCTTCCTAGTCCCTATCCCAAAGTTCCAACATGCCCTTTTACCCTCAAAATGTTGCAAACAAGGGAGCGTACCCCAACTCCTTGTTCTTTCGTTATGTTCACCTTGGACTCACATTTGAGTCTATTGAGGGGCTTGGGAGTGCATCATTGTAACTTTGATCATCCAACTAAATTTTTGCAAATAAGCTTTTTGATTCTTCATAGTTAATTACTTTGCTTCATGTTGTAATGCCTCCTCATAAATAAATAAATAATATAACAATACAATAAACCCATAAATAAATTGTATTGTAATTCTACTTCCTTTGTCAACAAAAAAATGTTCATATTAAATTTTATATTTGTAAAACATATATGCATATTACTTGAACCTAGGAGTGTCTAGATACATCATGGAGCATTTAACACTAATTATTTTGGCACTCATAATACATGTTTGTGCCTATAAGTTGGGATGACCATATTAAACACAAAATGAAAGAATTTGTGAAGATTGTAAACATGTTGTGATATTTTCAACATAACTAACGAATGAACAACAAACAATGAGGAGGTGAGCATGATAAAAAAATTTAAAAACATTTCATCCATAAAATTGAATATCCAAAATATATTTTCATGCCATGTGGGGAAATTTTCAACCATGTGACAAAAGTATTCTATGATGTGTTAGTAATATTGTTGCCGTGTGGCCATAATTAAGGTCAATGATTTCAAAACCTATTTTCAAAAGCATGCGTATAACAAACAATAGGCATTTTCATCATTATCAAATATTTATACATTGACAGTGACTAGAGCAAAAACCAACATGTTATCATTGGAAATTAACCACGTGTAAATAATAAACATGAACATCACTTGTTGACATTAACTTTTGATTTTCCATATTGCTCTATGTAGTAGGCATTTTCATCAATATCATATATCTATATATTGATAGCAACTTGAGCAAATCCAACGTGTTATCATAGAAATTAACCATGTAAACAATAAACATTCATCATTTGTTGGAGTTAACTTTTGGGTTTCCATATTGTTTCATCCAAAATCCCAAATATATGTCATCATAGATTATGATTTATATTACAACAAAGAATCCACTAACAAAATCTTACTTTACATTGTTGAAAGATACATCAATAGGCCCTAGTGCATGTTGTGTTTTTTCGACTACAAGAAAACCCCCTTTTTTAACCAAAAGTTTTCAATTACATGACATTTGTGACTATGTTTCAACTAGGATTTCAAATTTTTAAAAATATAATTATGGCAATTGCCAATTAAGTTGATTCGTTTACTATATTGGTATATTGTTGAAAGCATTTTCCAATTGGGTGGTCATTTGTTGAATATTTTTTAGCATCAACAATGTTTCCAAGTTGAACTTTTAACTATGTTGGTAAACGATGTGAAGCATATTTTAACTAAGGGGCCATTTAAAAAATATTTTTGGCATTTAAGGTTTTTTAATTGGCACATAGTCAAAACATCGACCAATGTTCAACTACGTTGAATGATAAATGTACTAGAGGATGGATGAAATGGAATCTTGTTTAAAGTTATCTCTCTTTCAACTAGGTTGAACAACTAGTAAGCAAATTTAATTTTACACACATAATATTTTAATATCACTACTATAGAAGTGGGGTGCAATTTACTAGCCTAAATCACTATGGGACCTTAAAAGTGAAATAACTTCATTGCATTTTATAGATTTCATTTAGTATAGTAAATATGTTTATTTTTATGTTTTTTAATATTTTATTTATGTTATTTTATGATATAGCCTATATTATTTTAAACAAATTTAATTCCTCTAATTTATATTTTATGTTATTATAGGCTATTATAAATTATTGTACCTTAAACTATTATACGTTATTTTACCTTAAGGTTTCTTAACTAGCTTATTATAAACATTTAAGTTGTTGAAAATTAAATTATTCAACTAATTTTAAGCTTTACCTTAGATTATTTTATTTTAAATTAATATATGTTATTTCAAATTATACTTTAAATTATTCAAAATCATTTTAATTTATGTTATTATAAATTATTTTATCCTAAGTATAATAACTTAAAATAGAAAATAATAAGGTATGAAAAATAATTTAAAATGCCCTACAATATAATAACTACCAATAGCTTATGATATTATAACATATAATATCCAACAATAATTTATAATACAATAATCACCGATAAAACAACCACCAATGTCTTACAACAGAATAACCAATAGCCATTAATATAATAACCACCAATAAACATTAATATAATAACATTAATAAACATCAATATCCATAATAGAATATTCACCAATAACCATTAATATAATAGTCATTAATAACCACCAATATCCATAATAAAATATTCATCAATAACCATTAATATAATAGTCATTAATAACCATCAATATCCATAATATAATATTCACCAATAGCCATTAATATAATAATCATTAATAACTACCAATATCCATAATAGAATATTCACCAGTAGCTATTAATATAATAATCATTAATAACTACCAATATCCATAATAGAATATTCACCAGTAGTTATTAATATAATAATCATTAATAACTACCAATATCCATAATAGAATATTCACCAATAGCTATTAATATAATAATCATTAATAACCACCAATATCTAAAATAAAATATTCACCAATAGCCACTAATACAAAAATCATTAATAATGACAATATAGAATAACAAAATATCCATCAATAACCATTAATAAAATAACCATTAATGAACACTAATATCCACAATAGAATAACCATTAATAAGCACCAATATCCACCAATAGAATATCCATCAATAACCATTAATAGAATAACCAATAATATTCATTAATAGAATAACCACTAATAGTCATTAATAGAATAATCACCAATAGTCATTTATATAATAACAACCAATAGCCATTAATATAATACCCACCAATACCCATGAATAGAATAGCCACCAATAACCATTAATATAATAGGCACCAATAACCATGAATAGAATAGGCACCAATAGCCATTAATAAAATAGCCACCAATAGCCATTAATAGAAAAACCATTAAAAATCATCAATAACCACTAATAGAATAACTATTAATGGCCATTAATAAAATAACCACCAATAATTATTAATACAATAACTACTAATAGGCATTAATATCCACCAATAAAATAGGTAGCAATAGCCATTAATAACCACCAATAGCCCTAATAAAAGAATAACCAGTAGCATATATTAAAATTGTTTAAAATTGCCAAAAACAATATGGGGTGAAATAATTTATAATGGACAAAAGTAATTTAAGGTGAAATTGCCTATAATAACCTAGAATTGCTAATAGTAACATAAGGTGAAATAACTTTCAATACCCAAAAGTAACTTATAATAGCTACAAATAATTTAAATTGAAATAATTTACGAAAGCTAAAAAAACTTATAATAGCTGAAAATAGCCTAAGGTGAAATAAACTAAAATAGCCAAAAGTAACTTAGAATAATCAAAAGTAGCCTAGGGTGAAATAGCCATAAATAATCGTAAATAATGTAGGGTGAAATAATTTAAATTAATTTTTAAAAATCTTATAATAATTTAAAATAATTTAGCATAAGTAGTATTATTATATTAACAAAAATCTTATCCATTTAATTTTTAAAAATTTATAAAAAAATGGTCATTGAAATGTTATTGAATAATGATATTCAACTTTTTTTGTTCAAATGAATTTTAAATTTCAAAAGGAAATAAATGTAATTATGTACATTATTGAATTTAAAAAAAAAGTAAACTCGAATCATTTCATTTGAACAAAATTTCAATAAGATATAAAATTTCAAAATTTATGTTTTTGGAATGTTTAAACTGAAATATTTATTAAATAAAATGTAATGTAACATATTAACACAACAAGTGGGGTGGCTTGATGGTAAAGATGTTTGCCTCCATTCCAAAGGTTAAGGGATCAAATCTCATGAATGGTGTTGTGTGTGGTCAATAATGGTATGTTGACCAAATATTCTCTTACTTAATTCTTAGAATAGATGCTTAGGTTGATGATGTGGCCTACCTACCTAGGCCACGTTTTTAACCTGGCTGGTTAGTTAATTCACTAGTAAGTGAATGGTTTGATAAATTTATATTTCACTTAAGAATAACCTTGTTTCAGTAAGTATTAATGAAACAATTCATTGTTCATAGTAACTGGTCCCCATTCACTAGGGGGTTAAACAATTTCACTAGGTAAAAATGTCCAAATTCACTCAAAATCTAGTGAAAACCAAAGTGAATTAAAACGCATTTTGTAATAGTGTATATTTATTTAAATTTATGATAACATTAAATGACGTTTAAATTCTACTTGTATAAATGAATTTTTTTTGTGCATATAAATATTAAACTTTAATTTCATATATATATATATAATATGTTAATACTAGTGTTTATGTTCAATACACATGTAATTTATTATTTCAATGTAAATCACTACAACATATTAAGTAATGATTCATAATTAATAATAATGTGTAACAATAATGTTTGTTCATTTTTATACACATGATATCTTAATATTTGTTTAAAATTATGATAAAAATTCATTAAACATTAATGTACTAACAATACCAAAACCGCCCCCAAATTCCAATATAGTTTTCAATTTTGGTTTGTCAAACAAATCAATGAAAAAATGGTTCAATAGAATCCACACAATAGCTCCAAACATTCTGAACCAAATCAATGCACCTTTATTCATTGGGAGCTTTTCGATGATAAGATCCATATCATTACTTTAGGAGATATCATTATGACAAAACAAAACAAACTACCTTATTTCATGGATAGATAAGGTAGCATGTGTTGTTGGCCCCCCAAGTGCGAACACATTCAACTCATTTTCCTTCTTAAGCCCAATTTTTTGTAATTTGTTTGAATTTTCAACAACAGTATTAATTCAAAATTCAATATCTTCCACTTTTTAAATATGAAAATTGTGAATAAATTTTATTAATTCTAACTCAATGACTACTTTCTAATAACACTAAGTACATTGTTAAGGGAGTATTTGCAATAATTATTAATTAATATATTTTTATTTATTTGGTTACTATTTATAAAAATTACTAGCTAGATTACATAATTTTTATCACCGTTTGAATTTGAATAGAACATAAAATTATATTTTTTCTAGGTATATTTTTGGAAAAGAAAAAGAGATGAGGGCCATTGTATCATTGAAGAACATGGAGCTTTAATGGAGTATGAGATAAATATGTTTTGATTTTTGGATAAGCTTTGTTTCCATAATCAAAGTTGTTATTTTGAATTTTTTTATTATCATACTTTCATTACTAGATATTAATTATGAAACTAGTTATAAGTCGAATTGAATGAGAAGACTTTTTTAGTATTGGTTTTATTACATTTCAATTTAGATTTTAAACCAGAATATATGATTAAAGATTCTATATTTACCATTTTGCGACCATCCTAGGGTTTGATTTCAAGGTGAATTTCACTGTTTTTAATGTCATGTTGTTAAATTTTTTATTTATATAGATAGATAGTGAATTTCAATTTCTGTTTTTGCATTTTTTTTGAATGTTGATCATAATTATTTGTTCAGGAAGTAGATCTAAGCAAAGTAGTTAACCATGAAGATTTTGTTGTAATGTAGAAGTTTTGTTCAGATTTGAATTAGGATGTGGAGAGATGGAAAATAAAATTGTAACTTGAAGTCTGAGGAGACAATTAGATCAGGTTGTATTATGAACAAGTGGAAAATGGCATTACCATTAACAACAATTTGAGTGCAAGTTAGGTAGATTAGTAGTTTGAAACACCTATAAGAGTTTTTCAAATAAAACAAAGAAATTGATGGACATAAAATAGACTTGCAAGCCATAAAATGCCTTAGGTATCACCAATTATTCCTCGTGAAGTGTAAACTAGTGAAACATAGAGGCGCACCAGTAGTCTATAACAAAATTCTAAAAGAGTAGAATGTCAAATTGAAAATGCAAACTCATAGGTTGAGTTTACACAAAGGAGCTAGGAATCTGAACCTCAACAAAAAGTTGTGCTAGAATTAGCAAATCTGATGCAACAACATGACTTTGATGTTCTAACTTGAGAACAACATAGACTCAACATGTCAAAAAGGGAGGAAATGGTACCATGGTACAGATTTACTTGACCTCCTTATTATAAAAAAGGCTAGGAAAATGAAAAGTTTGAACAAATAATTCAAAATTTTGAACCTCCGATTCATTATGTTGTTGAATAAGAAGCCATAACGGTATTAGAATATCCAAAGGAGTTGGGCCAATACTTGTAACTAAATAAAAAATTGTAATCTTACCAAGAGCATAACCAATAATACCAAAAGGTGTTCCTATGGTTGTGAAAGTGAGGTACAATAAACCCAAAATTAATCTACATATCCTGAATGGAAACATTATTAGTGGAGTTCCAAGGGATTATAGTAGAGGAATTCATAGTGTAAACAAAGTTCCAAGACCAAATTTTCCACTTTGCCCATATTGCCATCAAATTGGACATTAGATCAACAAATGTCCATTTATTGAAAAAAATGTGATGCAAGGATTTTTTGAGCATTTCTAGAATATGAATCCAAAACCTGTAAGAGTAGGGAATCATGGACATATTGAGTTATAGGATTTATACCATGAGAAGGTCAAAATTCCAAATAAATTTAAAGAACAGATTTGGAAAGATAATAAAGTAAAAATGAAAGTTCAAATTGTGGCTGATGTAATACCTATTTCTATAGCTCCAATATAAAGTTTGTTAATCAAGATAATATTGGAGTTACCTATGTAAGAGCTTCATATTTTAGAATGGAACTAATAATATCTATGCCATTATATTATGTGATAATGCCCCAATCTATAATTACAGTTATTGAAGCTTCATTTGTATCGATGCCAATTAATACTATTGTTGGTATTAGATCCATACCACAAATTCCAATGGGAACAAAATTTTGTGAGTTTGCATGAAGATATGCCTTAGGAGGTGAGAGGAGTTTTTGTTAGTCAACCATCAGATCAAGGAAGAGGCAACTCAAATCTAGTAGGACCTCCAAGATATTTTTGATTGTTAATGGTGCATCTAGGTAGGCCACCATTACCACCAAACATACCTTATTGTTGGCCACTTAACTATCCAGAATATGTCAAGGATTTTGACCCAAATGCTCATGTCAAAGTATTTAAAATTGCCATTAGAGCAAATAGTGAAACAAATGATGCAAAAATTGTTATTTTTTCAGTTTTACCTTTCAAAGATATTATGTCTAATTGGTGTAACAATTATTTGGGAAATTACCCAAATTGTATTTTTATAGAATTGCAGTTAGCTTTTGTAAAATGTACAAAAAAGTTTAGAATGATGAACAAATTTACTTGTAGTTGAAAAACATGAAGCATGATAAGAATGAAAGAGTGGAAGTCTATTATGAGAGATTATTGAAGTTGGCCAATAATCTTAAACACAAGACAATAAATAGTTCTTTAATTATTATTTTCAGGATTAGATTACAACCAAATCTATGTGTAACAACAAGAGGTATGAAGAAAGAAACTTTACAAGAACATAAGGAAACAACTTTAGTTTGTGAAAAAAATAATTCTGAAGTAGAGGCCATAAGTAATCTATTATTACCATATATTGTCAAACAATATCGACTTAGAAATCTCAAACAATTCTAGAGAAAATAGGAATGTACTACACAAATTGTCATAAGGCAAATCATAATGTCAACACCTATAAAGTCAAAAGGAAAGAAAACCTCGTTCCTACATTTTCTAATGTTATTACTCAACAGATTAAAGTATAGAGGCCTGTGAAATATTCTTATCATATTTATGGTGATATTAGATGTAAGATCATAAATTGTCTTAAGTATAATGATATGCATAATATGTTTAAGAACAAAAAAGTGAAGCCAACAAAGAAACAAGTTGTGGTAGAACCCAAGGTTTTAAATCCTTCAATCCATATGGTGGATGTGAATATGGCCATCACCAAGAGCAAGGTTACTAAAGAATAGGTGTTTAAGGTAAGAGAGCCAATCAAAAAGACGTTTGTTGCTAACTTGGAAGAGGAGCAAAAATTACAACAATCTTTTGTCAAAACTATTTATGTCACAACCCTAGCCTTGGGTTTGCAACTAAAGCAAAGGGGTTGCAAGGTTGCGGGCCAAGAGGAAGCCCAGGAGTCACATTACATACTCCTGGGAGTGTAAGAAAGTGTGAGGGAGTGCCCTCACACTCCCAAGACAACTCCCACTTTGGGAGATGGAGTCCCGGTGGACTCTCAAAACTTCAGAGAGCAATTTCATGAGTCAAAACTCAATTTCTTGTAGGGTTCTTTAATTCATTGAAAATCTTTTGGAACTTAGATGTCTAAAGTGGGCTCGCATTGCTCATTTGGACATCTGAAACGCAAGTTATGACCAAAAGAAGGGTTGGGAGTCAAACTGCTAGTTTGACTCCCGACCAGAAAAAGTCAGGAATTGACCCGATTTACTTAGCTTCAGAAGACATGCGTCATACCATTGGAAAGCTCTTGACGAGAGCTACAACTTTGCTTTAGTCCACACCTTGATCCGAGGTCTGCTCGCAAAGTTATGGGGCTCCAAAGTTGCAAGAGTCCCAGTTGGCGTGATTTCATGACTCTCACTCGAGAGTCCCGGGAGAGAAAAGCCATTTGGATGTGGGCCCCGTGGAGAGGTGCAGAGTATACTATAAGGGGGAAGGTAGTGGCTTCCCCCAAGTTCGGGCCGTGGTGAATCTTGTGTGTCTGTGTTGCCCGTGGCTCATCCTAACACCAAAGGTGTTCCAATTATGCACTAACCACCTTGTGTGGGTTGTGTGCATGCCCGTGTGAGTGAATGAAGCTTGTCAACTCTTCCTAATCCCATCTCGGAGCTCCAACACGCCCTTCTACCCCTCAAAGTGTTGTGAGTTAGGGAGTGTGCCCCAACTCCTCCCCCTTCCGTTATCTTGTACTTGCACTACAACAACAGGGGCTATTTTGCGATCCGAATATCATTGCAAACAACAAAGAAAGAAGTTTCCAAAAGCCCGTTGTTGCGAACCATAATTCCTCGCAAACTCTTAAGCTTTTGCGATACCATAACATTCGTACCCGT
>Ga0209208_10009544_pt1 | contig 12735 bp, 9 predicted proteins | sample S1TSphfallax_3_FD_187694 | JGI IMG/M metagenome (GOLD analysis project Ga0209208, IMG submission 187694) | Host-associated microbial communities from peat moss isolated from Minnesota, USA - S1T2_Fd - Sphagnum fallax MG (SPAdes) (version 2) | ecosystem: Host-associated > Plants > Peat moss >...
ATAACGCATTCATTGTTAGTAGTGGACTTTTAAATTTAGAAATATGGACTATTTAGTTGATTGGATTACCAAGAAATTAAAAACTTCATATAAAATTCTATTCCAAATCATTTAAAGTGATTAAACATGTGATGAAGAATGAAATAATAAAGTCACATGTGATTTTTTTTAAAAACCATAACCCAATGGTATTTATGGACTTTTGAAAGGTTGTCATATTTAGATCTTATTTTCAAAAGTTCTCTCAAAAGAGTTTTTTCCTAAAAATATCTTTGCCTAATGAACATGTTTTTAAAATCTTTATTTGGGCTTTCATTCATATAAATATTGTGGGTTTTCCTTTTAGGATTTCCAAATAATATCCAACATAATAAATGACATCAACATTTTTTTAATATAAGTTTTGACCTAGGTCTAAAAGGTTTCATACGTGGGTGAACATTTAATAATAATAAATCATATTTATGAAATATCAAAAAATAAAAATCATGTTCATTTGGACAATTTTAAAAAACTTGTTATTGACTTTTGGTGGATGCTTTATTTGTTATTTTTTAATCACTCTAAAATACATATATTGCATTAAAATTATCTTAAAACTACATGTTAGGACATTCAAGGTGTGCTATTGATTCCTTTTATCCTTAATGTATCCTTGTCATTCGTGGTATTAATGTGAATGCTTTGATCATTTAACATGTCAAGTTTGACCATCTTTTTTTACAAAATTATGTGTCTAATTCAGTATTTAATAGGGTGTCCTACAATGAAAGATCATGCTAATGGTTGTTTTATATACTTCATGATAAAATATTAAATCAACCTTTTTTTTCCTTGGTGAAAATTTGGAAACTGGTGAACTTTTTTTTTTAAAAGGTGAAAATGTGACTTTTGGGGGTTTTTAACACCACCATATTTTAATATTATGTTCTAGTAGGTATCCAAAATATAGAAGGATGTTTAAAATTATTCATTTTCAGATTTGGCTAAATCTTTTTGTGGATGGTTTCCAGTATTCTAACTTTGCTACATAAAAAAATTTGGGGAAAAAATTTGAATAGTAGCAAAATCATCATAATGCAAAATGAAGTTTGTTGTGCTTTCTAATCTAGTGTTAGATCATGCAAGCTTTTTGCATCCAATTTCTTAATTTGTCATAAAGGTTGTTTGTTTTATGCTATCATGTCCAATGGTGGCACACAATTCATTTGAACTTATGAATTCAAAGTAGATCATAGGGCAAACCCATCCTTGGGTGGTACCACTCAAAACATCGCACCCTAATTTTTTAGACCCATCCAATTTTATAACAACATAGGATTCATTTAAGGGAAGTTTTTTATTCAATTTTTATATCAAAAGATTGCCCAAATCATGTAGAATTTGAAACTTCAATTGAATTATTTTTAAAATTAAAAATATAACATTCCAAATGAGTGGTCAAAGAAAAAGTTTCAAGAAAATAATACATGGGGTTCCTTTGTTCATGAACAAAAAAGGAACATGTTTTTTCATTTTTTGTAAATGATTTTAATTTTGAAAAAGGCCTCAAATGGTCTTTTAAAAAATTTGTTTAATAGATAGTGGATTTGTTTAATAGATTGTTTAAAAAATTATATATTTCAAAACTATGACATCTAGAAAGAACCAAAAAACCTTCACAAAATAAAACCTATAACTAAATTGGTGTGAAATTTTTCAAACTTGTTTTTATTGCTAGATTCTTTAACAAAAATTAAGTCCTTAACAACCATAAGTTTATCAATTATTGAACCATTTTGAAATTAATATGTAAACTTGTGGCCACAATGACAATCTTCAATTTTTGACTTTCAAAGTTCACAACTCTTTAAAATTTTAAAGATTATGCAAAAAAATATTCACATAATACACATATACAAGTTAATAGTTTCAAACCAAGTCCTTACATGATCAATTTGAAATTGCACAAATATTGACCTTACAATTACAATAATCTTGCAAATTTTCATTTCGACACTAAAATTGGTAGGGTTATTATGACTTTAATTTGGGTGATAAATTGTCTAAAAATATGCATATTGAAAAAAAAAATTTAGACATCTAAATGGAATTTGTGACTTTGAAGTGTTCATTTAAAATCTTTTAAAAAAAACCTTTAATTTTTTATTTTTTCATCTTTAGTATTATAAACCTTGAAATAGGGTCTCCCAAAGTTGTGAACATGTCCTCCAATTTCTAAAAAGAAAAAAAATCAATAAGCATAAATTTTCTAAATTTTGATTATGGATGCACCCTATATTGTAAAATACATTTTTTTTAGTATTGCTATTTTTGGTGTAAAGTTTTCAGAATTGGAAATATTAAAATATAAGTTTTATTTTTTCATTTCATTTTTCATAAATTACTTTTCAAATACATTGAGTTGTATACAACAATACTTGAATAACCTAGAAAAAATTATCACTATGATTTCCATAAAAGTCATTATTAATGTGCTTTTACTTGTCTTGTGGAAAAAAGTTCACATAATAACATGATTCAAATTGGGCCTCCACTATACCAATCGAAAAATCTTGAATCATTTATGTTGAAAATGACCTTGTATTTTCCATTTGGAATGGTGAAATAAAAGTTATGGTCAAAATAATGGCGACAATCAAATTGACAATTTGATCCCCAAATTTTAAAACCTAAGAAACAAGGTCAAATGACCTTTGAAATGAAGATTGGATATGCCATTGGAAAGATCTTTTCGAAGGCTACAACTTTTCCCTTTAAAGTTGTATGTAGAGTTATGAGCTTTCAAAGTTGTAGAACACATAATGTGGCAAAATCAAAGAATTTTTGGGACTCCTCCCAAGAGTTCTAAAGCTTTCCTCATTTTAATGTAGAGTTCACAAACAATCATAGGTATAATACAAGAGAGGAAATGGTGACTCTTCTCAAGTTTGTACTATATATGTGAGTTTATGTGAATCCAAGGTGAGTTAATGATTCAATTTGGTACCCAATGCACAAATCGCCCTCTTCTTTTGGTTTGTGCATTTTCATATGTTTATGAGTTCAACTTGAGAAGTTTGTCTTAATCGCATCTCAAAGCTCCCACATGCCCTTCTAATCCTTCAAATTTGTGGAATTAGGGATTGCACCCCAAGCTTTCAAATCACATTGTGTTGGAAAGTTTACCCCAATACCTTATGGCAAGGCCTTGGGTCATGTGAGATACAATGTAGCTTGCATCTACTCTATATATTTTTATTAATTCACATCATCATTCCATTTGTGAATGAATTTTTGGGTTTCTTTTTTATTGACTCGACCCATGTTTTGAACAAGTTTTGTGGTGTATTGAAATTTATTATGACACATCATTTATGGTGTTTTATGGGCATGATCCTATCAAAGAAAAAATAAAATGAAACCAAAAGGTTTTTGTCTTTTCAAAGCAAAGAAAAAACACAAAAATGTTAATATTTCATCTAATAATGATAAAATATCAATAGCTTGACTTTTGGCATGGGAATTTTTTTTTCATGTGGACATGGTATAAAAAGTCAAGTTTCATACCATAATACATAATATGTTTTTAAGGTATAAAATCAATTAATGAAGACCTAGGGTTAAAGTTAGGCAATTCAAGGTTATATTTAGTGTTATGAATAATATTTTTTTGTAAGATTTGGGTTCATGATTAGAAAATTAGAAAATGGAAATCCTTTATGAACATTGTGAAAGTTAAATTGATGATTACATAATTAATTATATTGATCGTAAAATGTGTCATATAAACAAAAAAACCGACCTTGAGTATCCATGGTGGATTTTCAACCCATTGTAAATTGATTCAAACCATATGATTGAATTTGGAAGACGATGTGATAACATGAGCATTTCTTTATTCTCCAAATGTCATCCTTATAGACTTTTGCCTTCTAAAGTTTAATTAAGTTTTGGATAATTACATATTTGAAATATTCATGCCTTAATGCTTATGGTCACATAATTTAAATATAATTTAATTTTTTTTGAAATTCACAAAGGTATAGTTCATGTCATAACACCTTGAGTTCCCCCAAAGTTCCCAAGGTTCACAAACATGGGATCTCAAAAAAACTTTTGATGTCTTTAAAAATGACGTTTAAAATGTAAACAAAAATGATTACGAAGCCGAGTTGTAATTAACATATCACTTGCTCAAAAGTACATTTTATAATTTAATTTAAAGTGATTATAAAATTATAAAATTCCCTTTTCAAATTGAAGCTAAATATAATCTCTCCCACATACAAAAATCATAAATGCAAAAAAAAAGAAAAAGAAAAAAAATGATGGAAAAAATAAAAATTTAAAGATTAATTTAATCTTTTAAGTTTTTATTTTAATTTTAGTTTCAAATGATTTTGGATGGTTTTTTTGAAAAATGATCAAAAGATTAAATTAACATTTAATTAATTATTAATTTGTACATTAAAAAAATTGAAAATGTCTTCACCTTTATACAACTCTTTCTCCTTAAAACACTTTAGTAACATTACTAATTAATTAGTGGAACTTTTAGGGTTTGGCGCTCTGACGTGTTGTTTGCTAGTGGAACTTTTAGGGTTTGGCGCTCTGACGTGTTGTTTGCTAGTGGAACTTTCAGGGTTTGGCGCTCTGACGTGTTGTTTGCTAGTGGAACTTTTAGGGTTTGGCGCTCTGATGTGTTGTTTGCTAGCGGAGCGTGTGTGTATGTGTTTTCGTGAAGAACGGTTTGTGTGTGTTTTTCGTGGGGTTTTTGATCGCTTGAGACCTGCTAGGGGTTTGAAGCTATGTCGTGGTTTGATTATCCAGCTTCTTCTTCGGACCCATCAGCTCCGCCGGTGAAGGGACAGGGCAGCTACCAGCAACAACAGCAGTACGCAGGAAGCTATAATGGCTATGGAGGAGGAGAGCAGGCTGCTGCTGCTGCAGGGAGGAGCTCAGCTTATGGACAAACTGATGATGCAGCAGATTCTTACGCACAATATTCGGGTCCTTCTCCTCCTCATGGACAATATAATAATAATAATAATACTGCTGCTGCTAGTCCTTACGGTGCTCCGAGCTCATATGTTGCGACGAGTTCTTCTTTTCCTGCAGCATCCGGTGGTGCAAGTCCAGCTTATCTTCAGCGTCCAGTTTCGTATGGATATCCTTCCGATGGACAGTCTTATGGACAAGAATCAGCAGCTTACGGAGAGACGTATCCGCCTGCTCAAGGGCAATCCCAGTATAGACCACCGGCTGTAGCTGCATCGTTTCCGCCTGGAACGGAGCCGGAGATTGTGCGTATATTTGAGCAAACGGATTCCGATAGGAGTGGGTACATCGATGGAGCTGAACTCGGGAGAGTACTCTCCACGGATGGCTATACTCCATTTAGTCCTCGCACCGTGCGCCTCATTCTTCATCTCTTTGCAGAAAACCAGACTGATCCCACAAAAGTTGGTAAGCTTGATCCGAAAATTGTTCCTTATCTCCCACCAGCTTTTAAACAGTCAAGCTGCCTCCACAAAACCCTTTGTCGATTTAGAACTCAGGGCCTGAACTCTGGAAATCTCTGGCTGTCATCGTCTTCTGCAATGGGTCCTTATCTCTTTGTGTCTTAGATCTCTCATGTGTGTGCTTTGCTCTGAATCTTTCTGCAGGGTGTCCTCATAGCTGCTGCTGTTCAGAGCTGTGGGTTTCGGGTTCAAAGCTTATGGCTGAACTCCTTTCTTAGATCTCTGTGTCTGCTTGTTCTGAAATCTTATGCCAAGATCTTTGTACAGCATGGGGTTAGGGTTTCAATCTTTATGGTTTGAAGTTTGAACTCCTTTCTTAGATTTCTATGTGCATGTCACTGTTGCTGTTGTTTAAACTTCGAATTGGCTCCTTAGTCCTTTCTATGATTTTTAGGGTTGAGTCTCCTTTCCATTTGTTTTCTTTCCATGTTCTCTGTTCTAGGTTGTTGAATGTAAACTCTCTCTCTTAACTGAAAATGCCAAAAACTCTCAATTTTATTTGGTTTGACTTACATTGTTATTTCTGAACTATTATGCTTTGTGTTTGAACTACAGGACCAGCTGGGTTTGTGAAGGCATGGAGAGCTCTGAAGCATTGGCAGGTATGTTTTTGATGATGATTTGCATCCTTCCATGTTCACAGTAAACCCTCTTTTGTCTCCTACACTTTTTCTTTGGGTTTGAATGGAGACTAGTGGCATTCAAATGGTTCTTGTTTGTTTTGTGAGAGCTTTTAGACTGTGAGGGAACAGTGAGCAGCTGTGCAATTGTGCTAACAGTGTGTCTGGCTTTGCATTTTAGGTACAATTTGAGTTTTGGGTTGGTACTGCTGAGGGATGCTGTATGGCTATGGAGGGTTATTATGTTTTGTGATGCTTAAAAATATAGGTTGGGTTCTGTTGTTTGGTGGACAGACTGTGTTTGAGAAGTTTGATAGAGACAGAAGTCGGACGATTGAGCAAGATGAGCTACGTAATGCACTTTTTAGTCTTGGATTTGCAGTTCCGCCTCAAGTTCTGCAGATGCTTGTGTCCAAATATGACAGCACAGGCCAAAGCACGAGCATCGGATATGATAACTTCATTCAGTATGTCTTATGAACTGCTTTTTACTCTCTGACATTTTGCATTGTGCATAGATGCATGTCTCTTAGAGTGCAGGGAGCTGGGGGGGAGCAAACACTGGATTCCTGCCTATCTTCTTTAGATGAACCTGCTCTTCTTTGCTCTTTACTGACCTGGGATTGCTGTCGGGTTGGTGGGTATTGTGGTGCAAACTTATCAGGTGCGGTCTGATTGTCAAGGTATGCTAGTTCTTAACCTCTTGTACTGCTGCTGCTGTTTTGCAATTGATTGCACTTCATGGTGTTTTGGGGCAACAAGATCCACGTTCTATGGGCACACTGTTACAAAGTAAACAAGGTGGAGGAGAATTTTGCTTCCTTGCCTGCAAGTTTGTTCACAACTATGGTCCAAAATTAAAAAAAGCACTGAATATTGTGATTGAAATTGAACTGCAGGGATTGACAGAAAAGTTCAAGGATAAGGATCTAACTCTCACAGGATCAGCCACCCTAGATTATACAACTTTCATGCTCATGATTTTGCCCTTCATCATTGCATAACAAGAATCAGAGAGGAGCCAGCCTCCTTCAATGGGCACTGGGCTTCCATGGGGATTATGGTTTCTCACCATACTTTGCAACATTGTATTTATTTTCTTATTTTTCTTTCACAATGACACAGGTACCCTCCAGGGGTTGTGTTCTTCCTGACATTCAAGATTTCACCACACATGCAAAATTTGAGTTTTGCATGTGTTGTGAAATCTACATACATGTAGGCAAAAACCCTAAACCCTAGAGCCAAGAGTTCATGTGAGTTCACCAAGCTCTTCAGTTGTTATGTGAGTTCTCATCTGCGGTCTTTCAGCTACGTTTCAGTGTGATTATTTTTCAACATAACCTCCTTTTTGAGGTTGGTTTTTAAAATGAATTTGACAATATTCCCTTTTCATTTTTAATTTTTGCATTTGGGCAAAATTTCACCATTCATTCATTGTACTCATTCTCTTGTTGAACTTTTCCTTCTAGTGTTCATACAAGTTGTGCATGAGTGATTTTTGTCTCTTTCACTTCCCTTGAGAGAAGCATCGCAACTAGACCGAGATGACATGGGATGAAAAACTCACATTCGTTGCATTGCTTGTGTGTTTGCAAAAAACTTGGCCACTATTTCTTGATTGTAGTTGGAGGGCAGCTTGCATGCAATATTTGCATGTGAATTTATTTAGTTCATAATTATATTGCAATATTGGCTTTTTGGTGTATAAGATTTACCACCCTAATAAATGCCATTTTGGTGAAAGTCTGTAAAAATGATGGCCTTAGGTTTTGCCTAACTTGTTTGGATGAAAAGTTGAAGTTGGGAAGTTGGAAGTTGAACATATCCAAAATTGGGGATTGAGGATGAGCTGCCCTTGGGAGCAAAGGATGAAAATCTAACATTTTTGGTGAATTGAACCATTGCATTGAAACCTGAACCCTGAAACCAACAAACTAACCCAAACCCTAAACCATCACCTAAACCCTAAAACCAATAGTAGCAAATTATCTGTTTATGAAGGGCTTACAAAATGATGATTGAACTCTTTGTCAGTTACATTTACACAATTGCAAAGCAATCTCTGCTCAGATACAGATACTTGGGGTGAAATTTGTTTGACATCAATTTGGGCAGAATGAAAAATAATAGATTCAACCTGATCCTTTTTCTTTTGTAAAACTTTGGTTGTAAATTTTGTGGGTTTTGCCCTGTTTGATCTGAACATTCAACACCTCTCCTTCACCGATGTCTTTAAATGAAACAATTGTTTTCCTCTTTAGAATTTCTGTGCATGAAGAACTCAGTCAAACTTAGGCTTGTTGATACTTGTGCGTATATATATATATATAATATATATAATGTGATGCTTTTGTCAACAATTCTCGCTTATGGCTTAAGACATTCGAGCTTTGACTAGACGATATGGAACATGCGCACATTACCCACTTGGACTACTTGACTATAATTTCCATTCAACAATATGTGGTGACTTGCAAGAGACACTTGAAACGAAGATCTGATTCCTGGACTCCAAAAGTTGTGCAAATGGGGTTATCGCCACTTTTTTCCCTCTTTTTTGTAATTGTCATGGTGCTCTTGTTTATTGTGCTTCTGCTTCATTTAGTATTTTTTTAATAATTTTTTTTAATAATAATTTTTTGGATGTAGCAAAGTTGGTGAGGCTTTTCTGACATTTTTTAAAAAAAATTACAGGAGAAAAATAAAATTTCCAAGTTTTTTTTTTCCCTTGAAAAGAATCTCACAAAACAATGAAATTTTTGTTGCAAAAGACGTTTCATTTTAATTAGTTCCATTTAATTCTATTGTTCCTCTCTCAACTTTCCTTATTCAAGGGTCATCCAATAGAGAGATATCATTTGCCTTGGGATGGAAAGTAGCATTAACCCCCACAAAAAGAACCCCAAAAAAGAAAAGTATAAGAAAATTAAAAAACTCAAATCCTTCAAATTGATTTTGATTTTCTACCTTTTTCATGTAATTGGTCTTTCTTTAGATTCAACTTTTCCTTGGAAAATTTTTCTTTCCCTCATTGTACCACCATTTCCATCCATGTTCAAACTTGCTCAAGTTTCCCAAACACACATATCATCCAATACCCATTCATTCCCAACTTCAAATTTCTTCAAATCTATTCTACCCATCAATTTCCCCCAGTTTCATCCAGTGTCCATCCTTCCTAGGTTCATCCTTCCTCTTGGTCCCATCTTTTTGTTAGGTTCATAAGTCTTCCCAACTTTTTTGGTATTCAAACTTCCCAAGTTCAAACTTTTCCAACTTGATTGGATTCAAATTTCCCAACTTCAACTTTTCCAATTTTTTTGGATTCAAAATTTCCCAACTTCAACTTTTCCAACTTGTTTTGGATTCAAAGTTCCCAACTTCATCTTTTCCAACTTTCTTGGATTCAAAGTTCCCAAGTTCAATTTTTCCAACTTGATTGGATTCAAATTTCCCAACTTCAACTTTTCCAATTTTTTTGGATTCAAAATTTCCCAACTTCAACTTTTCCAACTTGTTTTGGATTCAAAGTTCCCAACTTCATCTTTTCCAACTTTCTTGGATTCAAAGTTCCCAAGTTCAATTTTTCCAACTTGATTGGATTCAAATTTCCCAACTTCAACTTTTCCAATTTTTTTGGATTCAAAATTTCCCAACTTCAACTTTTCCAACTTGTTTTGGATTCAAAGTTCCCAACTTCATCTTTTCCAACTTGTTTGGATTCAAAGTTCCCAACTTTCTTGGATTCATTGTCTAACCTTTTTTACACTTTCCTAACTAGTTCTGTGTTTTTTGGCCTTGCCTATACCAAGGCAAGAAGGATATTGTGTTTAGATTCATTATAGAGTATAGTAGCTTAAGGGATTTTTATAGGCCCCTACTAGGTAATAAATAATAATAGGTCTATTTTTATATGAGAATTTTTGATAGATGATATTTTTGGCTTGTGCTGAAACTTGAGATTAGGTATCAAAGGTATTATAATATCTTGAAGGAGTTTGAAGTTTCTTTTACAGGATTTTTGAAAGATTATATTTTTGCATGGTGAAATATTTGAGTTTTCATAATTCTTCTTCTTTTTTGCCTTAAGGATACTTTTTTGATGTAAATGGCAAGGCTATAGTGTGACACACCCTTTGTTTATCCATTGTAAAGGTTTACCAAAACTTTGAAGGGTTTGTTTGAGTCAAAGGGAAAGTTAGCCAAGTTTCAAACACCTTAAAAGATTAGGGTTTCCAAGAAATTGAGGAAATCACCCACCCATTTCAATTTTCCTCTAATTTTTTGTTGGGTCCATTTGGTCTCAATAGACTATAGTGTCGGCCGCTTTATTGGGGTTAGGTTGGTTTTCTGTTATCAGTTTCCTGGCATGCTGTTGTTGGGTTCCCTTCCAGACAAGATTTGCTGATTGTTGGGGCCCAGCTCACAAATACTAAGAATCTCGAAGCAACAACGAATTGACTATTAGGTCAAGGTCTTAGGGTTACGTATACATGTGAAATACAAAAACCCTGTTGAAAATGAGGCACCCATTTGAACCAAGAGCTTCCAAGGAGTAGGGTTTGGGTTTAAAACCCTAAACCCTAGCTAACACACTTGTTATCATAGGTCGGTGTTTTCCTATAGTTATGGGTATTTGAATGTTACGAGATATATTGACAGGTTACTCTGGAGAAAGTTAGATCCCAACTGGGCCCCTTCTCCTCGTGCTATGTGAGAACAGACCGAAGCTAAGCTACCGTGGTGGTTAGGGTTTTGAGGCTGTCACCAGAGTTCTCAAAACAAAAGAGGTCTAGGGTTAAAACTTGCCATTTGAACCAAAAGCTTGTGAAGGAGTAGGGTTTAGGGTTAAAACTTAAAACCCATAAAAACCCTAGCTTATAACAAATGTTTCTAAGTTATGAGTGATATGTTTTTTGTAAAGCATTCGAGAAAACATTTTGTGTTTTTCTCTGACCATAAGACACCACATCCATATGGTGCAACAACTTACCTCAACAAGAGGGAAGGTACTATTAACATATTTAGTTTCAAGGAGACTTGGAGAGTTCTTAATTAACTCTTATGCTTCCCAAAGTTCCCACTATTTATGAGACTGGTTTATAAAGTCATACAAATTTATCGAAGCCAATGATTTTACATTTCTCATGTTTGGGTGATCTCATCCATTGCCCTCTTCTGTTATAAGGGGCAAGGCCCTCGGATGAGAGGGCATCACCACGATGGGGTCACACTCCACGACCACCACATGCAAGCCCTTACTCATGCAACAACCTAGTCTAGTCCTACACACAAAGAACTTTTTCAATTTCATCTTTGTATCTGAACACACCTCCCAAGGGAGAACATCTTGATTCAACATTCACGGATCTTTACAAAAAGGGTAGTGAACCTTTTTTTCCAAAAAAAAGGTTAGTTACACTTTTGTAAGATTCGTGAAAATTTGTAAAGTTCTTTAGGTTGACGGTTAGTTTATAGTTTAAACTCCTTGGGATGAGGAGGGAGATTCACTTGCAAACAAATTTTTGAAGGCACTTTTTATGTGGATCTTTATGAATTTCCCCCAAGAAAATAATTTTTTTGGTCATCAAACCTGGATACATGGGGATGTACCTTCTCCACAATTTTGGTCACTCGGCAATACACATTGCGTAGACTTTCTTGGCTTGCTCACTCTTTGAATTTTGTAGGTGTATCCGCGGAGTGTTGAGAAAGTCTTGCGAAAAACAAGGGGGGGGTTTGAAAATTGGGTTTCATGTTGTAGCAAAATTTCCGGGCATGCATGAAGAAATTACTCAATCAAAGGTCCCTCCCAAATGTTCCTTTGGGGTAGGATGACTCCCCAGATAAATCCAAAACTTGTAGATAGATGATTTTTCTAATTTCTACTTTGTACCCTTCAAGTCATGAGATCTGAGAAATGGAGAAATTATGCAATAGAGTTATCTGTAAAGTAACCCTATCTTACACCTTCTCTTTGGGCCTTCTTTCACCCCCATCCCCTCTTTCAGTGGTGTCCACAAAGAAGACATTTTACTAAATCTCAGCATTTCATGCACAAGGTTTGAGACTAATTATAGTGATTGTACAGTTAGGAGCAGTGAAAATATATGTAGCAGCAGTGGAGGCGCTCAGGAAAAATGAAAGACAGGATGAAACTCAGTTTACCACCAAAATTGATGGTTGGAATGTAAAAATCTCGACCTGTGTATGACCAAACTCAGGGTTCTGGTGCTGTGTTTTTTCTTACTTTATGGATAACTCTAATCTATTATGGGATTTTCACAAATTTTACATTCCATTTCATGATATATTTACTTTTCAATTGCATGTTTAAATGATTTTTTTAGATTTAATTTTCGATCATACATTAGAGTTAGATTTATTTAGGTCAAAACACAAAAGTATTGTAGAGGAGTTTTGCATACTCTAAGACTTTTTGGTCATCAAATAGAAGCATGTGAAGAAGCTTCACAACTGATAAGGACTTTTTTTTTTGCAAAGAATTAGGCTTTGCAATGTGTGGGTATGTTGGGAATTATATTTGAACTAAAATAATGTTTCATTGCTTCGGTGTAGTTTCTTTTTATGATTAAAAAACACTAACT
>Ga0209208_10009545_pt1 | contig 12735 bp, 7 predicted proteins | sample S1TSphfallax_3_FD_187694 | JGI IMG/M metagenome (GOLD analysis project Ga0209208, IMG submission 187694) | Host-associated microbial communities from peat moss isolated from Minnesota, USA - S1T2_Fd - Sphagnum fallax MG (SPAdes) (version 2) | ecosystem: Host-associated > Plants > Peat moss >...
GGGACTAGTAGATCAAGCTTGAATCTGCATCCAAAAACAAACCACATGGGGTTAGTTTCACATTCCGGGACACCCTTGGGTGTTGGGACAAGCCACGGGCACTTTGGACCACAAGACTCACCACGGCTCGGACTCAGGGGAAGCCATCACCTTCCCCCATATAGTATTCTCTGCAACGCTCCGCCGAGGCTACATCCAAATGACTCTTTTTCCCAGGACTCCCAAGTTGGAGTCTCGAAATTGTCCCGGTTGGAGTCCCGGGACTTTGGGAACTCATAACTCCCAACTGCAGAGTTTGATCGCGACGAGGTCGAAACCAAAGTTGTAGCCCTCATCGAGATCTTTTCAACACCGTGTCGTACTCTTAATTCGGAGGTCGGGAAGAGGTCGATTCCCGACTTTTAGTGGTTGGGAGTCAAACTGCTAGTTTAACTCCCGACGCTTCTTTTGCCCATAACTTGGGCGACAGATGTCCAAATGGCCAATGCAAGGCCATTTTCGATATCTAAGCTTCAAGACCTTTCCAATGACACCAAGAACACTTCAATGCGAGGTGTTTTGGGCCTTGCTGTCGAACTCTAAACATTTGAGAGTCCCGGAGGACTCCAAGTCCCCAACTTTGGGATTGTTGGGCTTCACCCCCACACTTGGCCAAAGTGGGGTTGCGACACAAAGTGTAAGGTGAGCAAAGAGGATTAACATCAACAACAACAAAAAAAAATTTGGTACAAATATAATCTTAGTTGTAGGTGCTTCACTTACCAACATCTTCAAGCTATTATTACCACAACATTTAAGTTCATTCATAACCATGTTTACATGCAACTATAGGATCATTTGTAAACAAACAATTATAAATCATGTTTATAGATACAAAAACCATTATATTTCATTGCTTTCCTCCAACTTTTTTTCAAGGAGTCAAACACTCTTTTAATTCAAGTTCAAAGACATGTTGAAGGTCTTCCAAGCCAATGCTACCATGGGCAAGCCCAATGTGTGAAAACAAAATTGAGATTTGTTATAATTGCCAACATGCATGTGTAGGATTCCTTTAAATTTTAGGCCTCAACACTTGCCCACCCATTTTCTTCAATTCAATTCAAAATTTGGATTAAGATGCAATTTAATTGAATTCAAATTAAATTGAAAAGAAATACGATACAAATTGGTGGAAAATGTATTGAAAATCTTCTCTTGAATGTGGTGTTGAAAATATACAAATTCAAAAAGACACCTTTCCATGCCTCTTCATTTGAGAAATGGGCTAAAAAAATTCCAATTTGGAATTATCCAATTTATGAGGATGATTTATGGAACTTGAAGTTGTCCTACCTCAACCATTGAATCATTGTCATTAGAATATTAATCACATTATGTCCCCATACTACTAATTATAGGTCCACCAATAACAATACAATGATGTGTGAATAATACTTTGGAGGAAATTAATGCTTTAAATGCCATGAAATTGAGTTGTGCACATGTTTTTTTTTTATGTTTTGAAAAGTTGCATAATTCGCAACCTTGGGAAGGAACAACTTACACATTTTATGAAAATTCCACTAATGTGAAGGAAACAAATGCAACCATTTATTTTGGCAATGAAAATTTGGCAAGAATTTTTTTCATATTTGTGAATATTATTGGGAACATGGTTGGGCTTCCAATAGAAAACTTTAGCAACCAAAGTCTATCATTGCATTTTAAATTGGTGAAAAATAAATAGCTAACAATGAAAATTTGGCTATATCCTAAATGGCACATTACAACTTGTTAGGGTTCCCCTAATCACATTATGGGGACAATTGAACCTTGGTCATCAAATAATTTGCTCATTGTAGTATAATTTATCATGTAAACCAATATATTAATGTTTTTTAAAAAAAATTGGAAAGCACATTTTAGCAATAGGAAGGGAGTGACCACCAAACCAATGGAGATTGTGAAAATGAAGGGCCAATGACTCCATGAAAAATATTTTGTACCCCTATTCACATAATAACAAAAAGTTAGAAGACCACCAAAGCATTCAAGGCATATTGGTGTTTCTTTGACTACCAAATCCTCATAACTTCATGGTAAAGAAAATTTTGCATTATCAAAAAAAATTACCCCAACATCTGAATGCACAAAGTTGAATGCTTAATCAATCAATTATGGATTTGGGATTGGATGAAATTCAAGTTATTAAATATCCATTTGTCTTCCAGTGGAAACAACACATGAATCATGGTAATATTTATCAATTTCACATACTCTAAGATGTGAAACAAGATGGTAGAATTAATGATGATCCTTCACATTTTGGTCAACATATTGATAATATGAAGAGATCCCAAGGTAACTTTGGCATTACTTTTCATGGTGATCTTGAACATGGATTTTTGCACATTTAAAGTAGATACACAAAACACCTAGTAATGATGACTTCAACAACCCCCATCTTGTTTAGGGTACAAAATAGATGTTTGACAATATTCAAATATGCATTGAATTATACATCCTAGTTTTTAAGCAACCAATAATGAGGATACACAATACCTTTAATGCTTCATTCATCCCATGTGTCATGGAAAACATGTGTGTAGTTCTACCACTAATTTTGTGCCTCCCTTCGAACACCAAACCTTGACACCTTTCACAACTTGGTAAAAAATCCCTAGTCACATAACATTTCACCCTTGTGTTAGAATCATGAGCTTATGCCCAAATTTGGTTTGTTTCACACTCAACTGCCAAGTAATCAATGCCATTGCTGATATATGTAATCCATCTTATAAAAATTATTTCATTAGTACCTTCCATAAAAGATTGGAAAAATACAAACACATCAAATTTGAAAGCAATAAAGGGATCCAAAAACAACTCATGTAACTTGGACTTGGTTTAGTTTAATAACTCACACCGAATCAATGACAAAAATGTCCCAAATTTGTGCAAATTTAATCATGTTTTTCATGGCATTTAAAAAAGAGGTATAATGCAAGCAAGGTTTAAGAAAGTCTCAACATTAGCCACATGCTCCAAGTTGGAGGCAACAACTTGGATTGTAAGGTTGTCTAGTGCCAACTTCAACAATAATGGATGGTATTCTTGCAACACCCATAAAAATCCAAATATGGGTCTTCACATTGTTCAAGATCTTCGAACCTTTTATTTTCACGATCCCCCCAAGTTTAGTCATTTCCAAATTTTTTTGGAAAGTTGGAAAAATATTTGTAAAATGATTATTTAATTGCCTCAAGGTGATTGATCTAACAAGCAAAACAAAATGGATTCGGATAGTTAAATGATTTCAATCCACTATGCAATGAACACTTGTCATTAATGGAGCAAATTGAGACTAGATTTGAATGGTAACACCCGTGTACCAACCCCATTAATACTATAAGACATCAAATTTTAGGAAATGAAATGCTAGAATTAGGGATACTTCCATTGATGATAGTTGCTTGCATAATCACTAACGTTAGAATTAATAATATTATAATGTGCATGAGAAGATGTAACAACAACATTGCATAATGAAGTAATGTTACGATTACTAAAACTAAAAGGTGCATGAGAAGATTCAAGGAGAACAAAGTTAAGAGGAAAAAATGTAACAGGAAAAATAGGAAGTTGAAAGCGAAAAAAAAACATTGTACTTGAAAATTGATGGAGGTTTTGAAAGTGGCATTAGACACAAAACTTGCAACAAGGTAACAATTGAGTATTGAAAGAGATCAAGGAACTTGAAAGACAAGCCCACACACCAAACAACCAAAAGAAAACATGGAAAACATGTAAAGCCCTTGAATTGAAAAAAAATTAGGATAGTTGGCCATTTCATAGAAGTTCAATTTGAAGAAAATTGCCTCCGTGGTAAACTTGATGATGAAGATAAAATGCTCAAAAATTGCATCTACAATTATTGTCAAGCTTCAAGTCCCCATCAATGCAAAATCTTGCATGCCCACAAATTGTTGTTTTATAATATTATCACTTGAAGCTTGAGCCTCCAATATGCACATGATGATTCACTCATAACAATTAATTACAAGTCTACAACTTCAATATATTGAGCATCAACCTTGTTACTTGAAGTTTCATGAGCCAAACCAAACAAGAACTTTAATGCCACCAAAGAATAATGCAAAATGCATTATGCAATACACACATTTTATAAGCACCTAACCAGTTAGCATTTGGAAGTCCCAAATCTCAACCATTTAGAGGTTTGCGTTAGGTGGTAGGTGGCATGTTTTCAACATTTTCATTAAATCTACAACCACGACAAATTACAACCATACAATGAAAAAAAATTAGCAAATTTAATGGTCATCATTGTGTCAATGTGTAAACTTAATAGCTTTCTATGTCAAAATTTTAAAGAAACCCCTCTTTTATGTGTGAACTTTAGTGACCTCCCCTTTTTGTTCTTAGCAAATTGGTGGCATGATTTTTTAGGGGTTTTTTTTTTTTTTTTTTGGCAACACTTGTCAATGTCCGAGTGAACAAGGTAGTGACATTGGGGTTTAAAAATTTTCAATTTGAAAAAAATAATATTAAAAAAAAGTCCTTTGGGGAGAGGTCATTCAATTTTTTAAGGGTTGATTTTTGGCAAAATTTCACCAAAAACAACTTTGTTTATACATATACACAACATACAATGAGCTTCAAAAGGGTTAATAAAAAATTATGAATGACATGTGTAGGAAATTACTCTTGTAACAAGTGCCCCCCAAGGTAAACATGGGTGTTTATTGTAGGAACGTTTTGTCCTAAGGGTGTTTACTAGTGTTGTGTGTAGTATTTAGGATTTACACTCCATGTGAGTGTAAAATAATGTAAATCTATTGTATGTCATGTAAAATAATGTAAATGTCAAAATAAATTCATTTATATGGTATTACACTCCATGTAAAACAATGTAAGTGTAAAACAAATACACTTCTATGGTTTTAAATGTAAAACAATATAAACATTGTAATTTTTACTTGGGGAGGGGGGCGAGGGATTTCATAATACTTTTGGTGTTAGGTCAATCAAATGGCCCATTGCCAAAAAAAAATCATAAAAACATTTGTGTTTTGGGATGCGCAACAACTAATTTAATTCATTAATATGAATCACAATAAGTACCTAAGCTTTTGTAAAAGCATAAGCCAAAAATGGTGATGAACACAGTTAGGAATAAAAGTTCTTGTAAGCAATGAGGTGGGGGAAAATGTGTATTTGTACTCCCTATATTGGTCAAAAAATGCTAATGTTTGAGAAGCATGGTGCCAATAGCAGCTACAATTATGGTAAGGACAAGACAGGAGATCATCTGATAACGACAGCGAGTCCATGGTAATCTGGCCAAGGAATGTGGCAATGACAGAACCCCGAACAACAACATGCGTGACCCAATGTAAGATATCCAATGCAAGATATCCATGGCTAGATTGACATTCACCAACACAACCACTGCTATCACCCACAGGCAGCCTAACACTATACAGATCGATATCAGACACATTATATAAGAAGAAGGGGATGTAGAATATCACTGAGCTTTGCTAGAGCGTGTCCAGCATGGTGGCCCAGAAGAGAGTTTGATTGTAAGCTTCCTCATGTTGGTCAGACCCATACAGTTGTGGGTAGTTTAGTAATGTCCTATGGCTCGAGTATCATGATTTTTTGTAATGGGCCAAAGTGGCCCATTACAAAAAATATATGTTGAGCCATGTAAGATGCACCCACAAGTAATGAATATGGATTTGCAAGAAGGTATGGTCATTAATGGTATATAATATATATAACACGATCCAAAACATTTACATGGGGTCATGTAAGTGTATTTGATAAATATTTTACAGTGGTGTAACTGTAAAATGTTCAGATGTGTTAAGTGTAAATGATTTACATTTGCACGAACAACACTGGTGTTTACCAATGTAAAGCATTGGGCATAAAGAAGTCATTTTTTTTCTCTTGTGAGTATCATGGAGAAGAAAATGAAAAAAAGAGTCCATGTGTTTGGAAAAAGGGAAATTCAGGGAGCATTTGATTTTTTGAAATGCATGGCCTCTTGCACAGGAAGAATTCCATCTGTACTCTTCACTACACTAGAAATTTTTGCTGGGTCTTTACATCGCAATGATTGACCCATGTGACGACCCAACATACTTGTTATTGCAAGTAGTACAAAAGTATTGAATGATTAACTTTTCCCTGACTGCCCTTTTGCCCGCCCAAGATGTGACTGGTGACGCCCAGACACATCTTGGTGCTGCCCATACACACACACACACGTTGGGTCCTGTTATGCACATGTGTTTTGAGCTTGAAATGGCCATGTAGGAAAGTCCCATTACAAGCTCAAAACATGCATAACATGGGTCCAAGTGTGTCTGGGCATCATCCAGTTTTTCAGTAAAAAAATAGACAGGGCAAAGGGGGCAGACAAGGAAAAAAGAGATGGAGCCAGTACAAAGTACTGCATGCAAACACAACTATGTGTCCACAGTACATACGAAAAGTATTAGGTGCAATAACAACTATGTGCACATATAATGTTGCGAGGAGTTGGATTTGGGGTCGTACCTGGTGTCATGTTGCTGATGAGGACCTTGGTGGAACATTGTGTAGATATTAAAGTACAAATCCAGCAAGGAGGGCGGCAACTGAAGGTACACTGAGATCTGAACCTAGCTTTCAGGCTGCTGAATTCGCGGAAGGCTAGATTGCAATTTAAAGGATTGCCATCTCAGGGCTTTCTTTCTTGATTTCTGTAACACGACCAATATGTCTCAAGTATTTTTGGGAGTCGTGTAGATGTGTTGTTGTTTGTTTGTTTGTTTGTTTTCCCTGTTGAATGACCCGGCTACCTGCTCTGCACTTCAATTAGAGATTACCAAAATGGTGACCCTTTTGGAAATTGGGTTGTGGGGGAGGGGGGGTGGGGGCCTAACTAATGGTGAGGACTACAGGTACCATACTACAATGGACATTTACACACAAGAAAATAACAGCAAGATATTTTTACTGTCCTATGGGCATGTTGTTGAGGCCCAGTGCCATTACAGAACCCTGCCAACTCAACCTTCAAAACTTGCAAAACTGGACTTTCTCATAGCATGGGCAGATAGCAAAAACTTGAGATGCTTGAAGATTTTTCTCCATTTTCAAGCTCAAATTTTTTTAATGAAATAAGCTTGAGAGACAAATGGCACATCAGAGGGGCGAAGAGAGAACAAGGAAGGTGTCCGTTATAACATAGGGCTGTGAGTTTTTGACCTGGGATAGTATGGGTGAGAGCTGGTGTGCGTTATCCGTTATCACCCGTCTACCCCACTTTCCCTTGCAATTACCTTCACATAACCGGTTTATGTGTCTGATTCAGGTAATTTCTCCTCACTGGGACAGGTGGGTCGTGTGCCGGTTCCACTTTGTGATTTGAATCCACTGTGGGGAACACGGGAACATACCCTGTAAAAACCGTTAACAGCTGACAGAATGGCATCTCACTCTACTGGGCCCGTAATTCATAGTACATAACCGGTTTGGGTGTTGTTCCCACACGCATTTTCGGGCTTTTGCTTTTTTCCTAGGTGGGACAGACAGGCCACCACCATCTGCTGCTTGCTGAGTTTCACTTGAATGTGAAAGGATTGTGAACACCCACCACCACCCTTGTCATGTGAATGAATGGTAGCGAAAACCAGTTATCCTGTGGAACAGGCCCTGGTAGAACCCTTCTACTACTTAACGGAGTGGTGGCTCACCTATCCTACTGCGACAATGAAGCAGGATCATTGTCTGCTTACCACATTCCAACCATTTCTTCTTTCCAAATTCTGTTGGAAAGAAATGTGTCTCCCTACTTCTCTACATGGAAAGAATCAGTTTCCCATCACTTGCTACCAAACATACAAATTTGAAGGATGTGAAATCCCACGGAAAAGAATCCTAAGGGTGCATGCATACATGTCGAACAAAAACCTGCCCCCTAACATTTGAATTTCTCTAGAATTTTATTCTTTGCCAAAATGAGCAGGACATCAAATGACTAGCAATGAATCAGAAGATGATGGCGACATCCTATATATGCCAAGGTGGCGATCATTAGTAAAAAAGTTTAGCCAAATTTGGCTATAAATGAATTATGACATACACGGCTACTCATGCACCCCTGTTAACTCCAAAATCTCAAGTTGATAGTAAAGAATACAAGACACTAAATACCTCCTAACAAGCATTGTCTAGGAGACTGGTAATGCGTACAGTTTTGTGTAGGGTTTGACTGAAGTTCTTACCAAATATATTTTTATCAAATATAAAAAAAGTTCATGTAGTAGTAAGTGCCAGAAAGTAGGCTAGTGGTGAGTATTATTTCATTTCTTGTCTTTCTGGAGTTCTGACTTCAAATCTTGGCGAGGATTAGCAGAACATTAATAAGTTTTTTTTTGGTCATGACACATTTCAGCGATGGAGGACACAAACTACACAAAACCAAGCCAATGCTCCAAAAATAGGCTCTACACAAAGTTTGTTTTGGGACATTGGTAAAGAACCATCACCAGATGGCTCTTGTCCTTTGAATTGGAGTTATGGCTTTAGTGCTTGGAAGGTAATCAGTTTTTCCTATCAATTCATCAGACTTTGAGTTGGTAGTATAGAATGCCCGTTGGATTGTCCTTTGTGTAAGATTTAATGGTCTTGTTGCTCCTAAGGTGTTGAGCCCTTACTCTTAATTCATCATACTTGGAATTTGGGTAACATATGGAATGCCAATTGGACATAATGGCTTTGTTGCTCCTAAAGTACTCAACCCTTATTTGCCATTCATCACATTTGAAGCTAGTAGTATGAATGGCCATCAGAAGCTTGTTGTCCATTGAGTTGGACATCATGGCTTTGTACCTCCAAAGGTACTTCAGAGTTACTTTAGATGTCATCACAATTGGAATTGGTAGGGTAGACATGCCAATGTTTGAACATTTAAACTCTCGGTGAGCTTAAATCCTGGGACATAATTCAATTGCCTCTTGACTTCAAAGAGGTATGTGGACCTCCACTTGGTGCACCCATGACCATGAAAATTGTTCAAATTTGGACCAAAAAAGAAGATATGGAGTTTGGAAATAATGTTTGGTTTGACAAGTTGAGCGTTTAGAACTTAAGATCCTTGGAAATAGCTTGATTGCCTTCGGATTTCAAAGGAGAATTGTAGAGTTAAGTTAGCACACGCATATCCTTTTAGATCACTTGAAATGGATAAGAAATGAGAAACATATGGGGTCTAAAAGTTGAGGGATTTTAATGTATTTTTTTGAAACATTTTTTCTTTAGACATGTTCATTCTTTTCCTACTTCTTTTTTGTTGCTCAATTGCCTTTCGAGTTCAAGAGTATTGTAGACCTCCACTTGACACATCCATAGCCATGAAGACCATTAGAAAAGGATAAAAATTGAGGAGAGGTGTTTAGTTATTGGCTTGTGTGTAGTGATGGGTGTGTTTACCCTAATAAGTATGTGTGAAATTATTTTTCCACTTGGTGAAAAAAATAGACAAAAAAATTGATTTTAGTTATTCTATCACCACATTTCATTTTGTAACAATTGGAAAAATTGCATATTTTTATTTTAGGTTTTAATCAATAGTCCAAAAGATAAAATTTACATAGATTTTCTAATTTCCATAATCCATTTATAGCCAATTTTGGTGGATGATCACCAGGTTAGCTCCATCACAAAATTGTTTAAAAAACCATTGGTTGGTAGTGTAATATTTCCCCTTGATTAAGGTTTTATTTTCAATTTTCTGAGATAGGTGAATTAATAATCATCCAAAAAAATGACTTAGCGAAATTTGACCATAAGTCATAAAGGAAAATTTGCTATATTTTAGTGATAGGCCAAAAGCTATGCTTGAAATATGGTGTTTTTTTCCCCCTCAAAATATGGCAACCTTTTGTGTCATTTCTTTTGTTGGAAAAAAACCTTTGTTGGATTCACAACTTTTCTTTTTTCTTTTATCATTAAGAAAAACACATTTGCCAAAAAAACCTTTGTTGCCCTTTATGCTTCATCTTTTGAATTTAACATCATGGCTATGTAACCTTTAAGTACTAAACCATTGTTTTCAATTCATCACACTTGGAGTTGGTGTGGAATGCCCATCAAATGCCAATGGTCCTTTTGGTTCAATGTCATAACCTAAGGTACTTAACCCTTGTTTTTAATTCATCACACTTGGAGTTGGTGTAGAATGCCCACTGAATGATTATTTTCAATTTAATATCATAAATTTGTAGCACCTAGGATATTCAATCCTTGTTCTCAATTTATCACACTTAGATTTGGTGTCAAATATCCACCTTACACATCTTATTTTTTGAGTTGGGTTTTATGGCCTTGTATATTTTGAAGTATTCAAAGGTGGTTTACATTTAAACAATTGGGCCTAGGCTTCAAACTACCCTAGTGTGAACTTAAAACCAAAACCCAAGGCATTGTGTGTTACGGATGTTAACACCATGGAGTTCATTCATGTGAATGATCATCCATGACTTGTAATTAACATATATTTATTATTAATTTAGTTTCAATTCATTTCTAGTTCATTTTTAGTTGATTCATAATTCATTATTACTTCCCACATAAATGGACATGGGTCACACATGGGTGAACATGGGTCACATGTAAGTTGGAAGTTTTTTGAGAAGTTTTTTTGAGTTAGGTGCTCAATGGGTATAAATAAAGGTAGAATCTCGCATTACCTTTAGTATTTTCGACACTAATTTTGAATACATATCTTTTTCATGATCTTGTTATGTTCTTGTCATGTTTTGTAATAAAGTCCTATTGCATTCACATCATGCACACATTGTGTTTTTGTTTTTGATATATTTATTCCATGACATGGATTTAGAACTAGGCCTACCTTCGTTCATGTGGTTTGGAAATCTTCTTGTTTAATTATTTTCTTACTTGTGATATTATGGGCCAAGTTGCAATTTTAGATTTTTTATGGGCCTAGGCCTAATTGTACAAATGTAAATTGTTCCTTACTTCTTAGTTTAAAATTCATCACATTTTGAGGTTGGTAGAAAAAAACTCCCACAAAATGGTTTTTTGTCTTTGAATTGGGTATCATGGCTTTATTGTCCTAAATTACTCACCCTTAGGACACCTTGAATAGTTGCATTTGGGTAAAAATACACTAGGGTGAACCAAAAGTAACATTTCATAGTCCATTTTGAAAGTTCATTTTCTTTGTATTTTGAATGTATTTTAAACCCAATGAATTGGTTCAAATCTTGTTTAAATTAACATATTTTTCCATGTCCAAGATTATACCACCATTTAAAACATTTTTTTGAACATTTTAATATTTTTATTAAATTTTGGTCTAAAAACATCAATATTCATATCAAAGTGAATGTTCCCATTTTGAAATATTGTAAATGGAATATATTCACAAATAGGATATCTCTTTATTTGATTTTTTGATCTTAAGTGTTATCAATGTTTGAAATGTTGTCCCAAAATTCCAAAAACGTTGTAAACACATTATGATACAAAAGGTCATATTCAATATAATGAAATTGTAAATGGATTGTGATAGTCTATTATAAAGTCCATATAAGATTGATTATTCATTATTTTGAAATGTTTTTTTCATTGTTGGAAGATTTCACGATTTTTACAAAAAACATTTTAAAAATATATATAATGAGAAATAAAAGTTTTATAACAACAACAATTTAAAAACTACTACAATAATAATCCATTTTGTCCACTATAATTTGCAACTACCCACTTTCAACTTTGGAAGGTTTGGTTGGTTTCCATTAAGATCAGATTTCCAATTTAAAGGTGTAGCTAAGGTTTCATGATGTAAATCCTACAAATAGAAATAGTAGGTCTAAAACATCTAGAGTTAAAATCCATAAATCAAATTTCCAAAGTTGAAGGGGCAAATATTCAATGGAAATGTGCCTTTACTTTTTATTCACCACCCTTGGATTTTGTAATGCAAAATGCCCAAATTGGCTACCTATTGTATCTTGCATTGTACATAATGATTATGTTGTTCCTAAGGTACTCATCATAGTTGATGACTCTACAACCCAAAAATTGTCAAGCTATCATCCTATTTTGCAACTCCCCATGTTTTCCCCAAAAGGTTGATTAGAACCCATTGATGTTCTTAATGTGCTTATGAGCTACTTGTAAGAGACCAACCTTGAGGCTTGCTAGGAGCTAGAATCAACCGTAGCTAACTTGCTTTATAGTGTGTGAGCCGTATCGACACAACCTTGTGCGGTAGTCTCAATTTTTAAGAGTTACATCAGAGTTATTTGAGTGGGGTAGGGTTATTAAGGGCTTTTAGCGGCTTCATAAGGAATGATATATGTGCTTGGTGCGAAGGGAGTTTGTTTTCTTTTCTGGAATGCATTATTGGTGGGTAAGGAGGTGGATTAGTTCTTTTCTTCAACAGAGGCTAATAACCATAGTTTTAGAAACTTTGTTGCGTAATTAGGGGTGACAAATTTCTAGAAGGTTGGGGGTAGAAGTAGGTACCAAGGTTGCGGGTTCAACACAACATTAGTCTTGTTATGGTATTTAGGAGTAGCAAGGGTGTTAGAAATTCTTGAAACATTTGAAGGGTTGTTAATGAATGGCTTAATAGCGATAGGACAATCTTCAAGCCATTGGACATAAGGTCAATTAGGGGGTAATTCAATAATCAAATAGATA
>Ga0209208_10009546_pt1 | contig 12734 bp, 10 predicted proteins | sample S1TSphfallax_3_FD_187694 | JGI IMG/M metagenome (GOLD analysis project Ga0209208, IMG submission 187694) | Host-associated microbial communities from peat moss isolated from Minnesota, USA - S1T2_Fd - Sphagnum fallax MG (SPAdes) (version 2) | ecosystem: Host-associated > Plants > Peat moss >...
AGAGCTCTCAAACTTCGAACTCCACGCCTCGAAACTAGAGGGAGAGAATAAAAACCAGGTACAACTTACCTCCACTAAACCACACGAGACCAACCTTAAACCCTACGTAAATGTAGGACCTAGCCCCTACCTAAACTTAAGACCCAGACGTTTAAAAAGTGGGGTTGACTAAAACCGAGTTTAGTCAACCCTGGCTTTTCCTGGGTCCAGGTGCTGGGATACCTGTCTGACTTGGGGTGGGTCTTATGGTAAGTCTTCGTTTTATGTAGACATGTGGGGGCGGTTCTTAGAACCAGAACCCAAACCAACCAGAACCCTACTAGGCTGGGTACTGGTACAAGCCCTGTATTACCTCAAGCCATACCAGCCCGGTAGTTTCCCTAATACCGGGCACAGGTCTACAGACAAGACCAACACTAGAAAGTTCCAGCCTTATATAGCCAGAAAGCTATGTTGAAAATTAATATGGCTAAAATCAAGTTTTTTTGAGATTTTCAATAGCCATATATATTGACCAAATTTTAAGAAAAATCTCCAGATTTCTGTATCTGGTTTACGTAGGGTAGCCAAATAAACAAACAGAAGGATGTTTAACAAATTTTACTTTCTTATTTAGCAAGTAGCCAAATTTGGCTAAATCTTCGTGGAAATCATCGCCACTTTGGCTACATCACAAAATTGATCCCCAAAAAAGAAAACACTCTTAGTCTCCGTTTGTTGTCCAGTCCACATTGTTTGGGTGTGTCATTTCGAACCATCGTTTCTTGAGTGGAGTGTCTCTTCTTGAAAATTAGGGTTTTGATGCAGCTGCTTCCGGGATAAGCTCTTGATTGAAAACTCCTGCTCTCTCCCTAATCCAGTATGTGGGACGTTATTTGCTCTAGTAGTTTAGGTGTTGGTGAATTAGGTAGTTAGTCCAGTAGTATGGGGGATGTTATTTGCTCTAGTAGTTTAGATGTTTGTGAATTAGGTCACTGAATCAGGTCAGTGGTTCAATGTGGGGCGTGGTGATGGTATCAGATCTTTGCTTGCAGCAATTTTGAGCAGGGAAATAGGGGTTTTTGTAGTAGGAGCTGAAGGATGGTGAGGGTGGGGTGCGGGGCACGCATAGGGCTACTGGCAGCTGCTGTCTTCTTCATGGTGGTGCAAATGCGGCTGTTCGCAGTGCAATCACATTACGCAGACCGCATAGCCTCTGCTATAGAGAATGAGAACGAGTGTATACGCCTCAAGCGGAACCTCATTGACAAATACAGCTCGCAGCAAGGACGTGTTATAGCTCTAGAAGAAGAAACGGAACGACTAGAGAATAAGTTTGCGCAGCTAACCATGCTTGTCCAGGACTACCAAAACAGAGACAGGTCAAGAAAACAGTCTCAGAACATAGTAGTCGAGGGGGAGATCGTAGCAGCGGTGGTGATAATGGCGTGCAATAGACCAGACTATTTGGAGCGCACGTTGAAATCTGTTCTCAAGTATCAGATTCCCGTTGCAGGAAAGTTCCCTCTATTTGTGTCACAGGATGGGTCAATGGAAGCTGTGAAGGTCGTGGCAAAAGGGTTTCCTGAGGTCACGTACTTGCAACATGTTGGTGGGGAACCACTACGAAAACAAAATCCCCAAGAGAATGATGCATACTACAAGATTGCAAGCCATTATAAGTGGGCGCTTACAGAGCTCTTCAACAAGAGAAGCTTTTCTAGGGTTATCATCTTAGAAGATGACATGGAAATTGCACCAGATTTTTTTGACTACTTTGAGGCCACTTCTTGGCTGCTGGAGGAGGACAAATCTGTTGTGGCAGTTTCCTCATGGAATGACAATGGCCAGAGACAATTTGTGTATGATTCTAAGGCTATCTATCGCTCTGACTTCTTCCCAGGACTTGGATGGATGCTCACCAATCAATTCTGGGAAGAACTTCGCCCAAAGTGGCCAGCTGCTTACTGGGATGACTGGTTGAGGCTGAATTCCACCCGGAAAGGCCGCCATTTCATCCGCCCTGAAGTCTGCAGAACATATAATTTTGGTGAACATGGATCAAGCATGGGTCAATTCTTCAAACAGTACTTGGAACCCATCAAACTGAATGATGTGGCTGTGAATTGGAAGTCCAAGGATCTTGGATTTTTGCAGGAGGAAAGGTTCAATAGGGAGTTTGCTGCACTGATTGCAAGGGCATTACCATTACCTAATTCACAGGCAAATGTAGTGAAGATGGCAGAGAGTGTGGGAGAGGATGTAAGGATTGAGTACAGCAGCCAGAGGCAATTTGAAGGGCTTGCTAGGCTGTTTGGTGTATTTGAAGAATGGAAAGATGGGGTGCCAAGAACAGCATACAAGGGAGTGGTGGTTTTCAGATGGATGGGAAAGAAAAAGATATACTTCCTTAGGCCAGATTCATTGAGGTTGCTTGGCTTCAAAGGTGAAGAGATATCTCGATGAGTCAAATGAATAGGAAGGATGTTGAAGGCCTCTGAGTCAGGGTTTATCTCAAGATTGGAGGGACAGATCTTAAACCCTAGTTCCTCAAGAGACAAATGTCTGCCTGAGTTGATCAATTTCTCCAATCCCCAGATTCTTGGTGGATATATTGTGGATTGTGCATCCAGCAGGGACATATGATGAATGAGCAGAAGGTACTTTTGATGTGCACAAGCAAATTCATGACTCGCATAGTAAGTGTACTACTTGGATGAGGACCAAATTGGTTCATGTATAGAATTGGCATAGTGGTTGTGCAGAATTAGTCAGTGGAATAACCTGCATGTCACCTATTTCTCACCAGTATTTCGCATGATACTTATGTTTACACTTCTTTTCCATAGTGTAGGGCTCTCTGTGCCTTTGGTGTAGATGCTAGCTTGTACAGGGAAAAGCTGAAACAAAATTAAGCTTACCCTCACAAGCTTGTTGCAGCTTTATGAGGATGCTATTGACTTATTCATATGTCATTTTGAGTGCCTGCCAATGTCAGGACTGAGTCTTTTCATTGCTTCTGGGAAATGGGACAGAAACTCAGGATACTTATGTACACCCACTGATGGGAGCTGTTGAAGGCAGTGGAGTCAGGGCAGCTAGTCACTGCTATTTATGGTTGAGGTGATGGTCTGATGCTTTGTCAGTTACACTCTCAAGGTTATGATTGCAGTCATTTTTTCTGTGTTTATTTTGGTTTGGCCAAAACTGATACAATGCTTACCTTCAAAGTGTTATTGTTGACTTATTCTCTGAAATTCCATAGAGATGGTATTTCATAACCAGAATGCCCCTTCCAAAAGATTGCATCATCTACAAGTGTGGGCTGTGTCAAGCCCATGATCTGTTTCTTTCTTGCATATCCATGAAATGTTTGATTAACAGTAACCATTTTGACCCTCTTGACTCTGGGATGGCAGCAAATATCACCTTTCATGTCACAGGTTACATCTGTATGCATTTAGGGTTGCATGGAGAGGCATCTTGTACCATGTGGATGCACAGTACAGAAGAAAATTCAAAAGGATCCTCTTCCATGCTTCATTCAAGTTTCACATGTGACTCATCATCTCTAGCATTATATTGGTTGCTGTTCCTTCACTCTTCATGGATTTGCTTGATGTCTGCATTTGGGCTTCTGTTTGATAATGTTGTGGTTATGTGTGATTTCCATAAGTGAGCTGGCTGGATAAGGGTGATTTGGTTTCATATGTATTGTGTAGTACTAGATGGCAAAGAGCTAATTTCGATCCTGACAGAACACTATTCTTGGAGTTTTGAAAATAGGCAAACAGAGGGTTTCCACTAGTCATGCAGTCTCTGTTGTTGCTTGTCTTGGCTGCAAAAGAGACCCCTCCACGCATCAGAGTGATTAGCTATTAGATCTTCATCCAGAGGTTACTGGTTCGAGGCAGTAAAGTTCCTCCATAGTGGGCTCTTAAGAAATCCTTTACTTCTTCAGTATCAAAAAAACCAAGTCAAGGACATGATCAGTAAGGCTTTGACTTGTTGCAGTGGACACCATCATTTACACATCTGTGCAGAAGGAGATCTGTGTACTGAACTGGAATTGAGAGTTTCATTTGGGTAGTTGGATTACTAAATGTTACTAAACTCTCAAAAGTGGGGTTTGTGTAGAACATGGCCCCAAAGCTTTTGGGCACTGATCCATAATAGAGTCTAAGGTCTGCCAAGGCTCTGAAGAGAACATGGCCTAGATTGGAAATCAAGCTTTAAGCCACAAAATATTGTTTAACTAGGCAAAATAGATAGAGTACTGATTTGTCCCCTAATCCAGAGAGATCCCTGGTGATTCCCTACTATTTCCTTCTGTTGGAAGGCCAGACCCTAATATATTAGGGCTGGATGACAGGAGAGAGGTTCTGAATTGAGAAGAGAGCATTTAGTGATTTGCTGGATATTGGGAAGCTGCCAGAAACATTGGCCAATGAATAGTGGGCATTTCTGGGTCTGGGCTCTTGCACACTGGAACTCCAGCTGGAGGCTGAAACTTATCTCAGATCTTCAGCAGTGTACTCCTGTACATCAATGAACTGAATTGACAACACCTTTGAGCAGCATTTGTGGGACACTTGGCAAGTTCAATTTTTGCTGCTCAAGTTTGATGCCAAGAGCATTTTGAAGTTCTGTAAATGAGTGTTCTTCCTCAGCTTGCAATGTGCTTGCCTCTTGCAAGTGTCTTTCTGTTATTGCTGATTTTTCCACAATCTTATTACTCACATCATTACCTAGGCTTTCATGTCCTGTGCACGCATCAAACAGGTTAGTTATATTATGTGAAATTATATTCCAATCATCAAAGGACAACAGTATCACAAGTCTGCTACACAAAATCAAGCAGCATATAGGTCTTACAGACCTGAAATGTAAGGATAAAGAGACAGCAGGAGCAATCTTCTCACTGTTAGCACAACATCAACAATTGAATGCATCTTCCAACCATGAAGTTTTAGTAAGCAATCATGGCAATTAGAGATGGGGATGGCAGTTTCTTTGTAATTTCTCACCGTCAAATGGTACATCAGACGAGGAAATGTAGAGAATCAAAATACAGATCAACAAGATAACTGGAATCAAGTGGATTGTCCACTCCCCATGGAACCTGCAATGGTCCTTGTCTCCCTTCTCCACATCTCTGAAGCCACTTTCATTCTGCAGGATTGACACCACTTGTGAGGCCCTGTTTCTGGTAGGTGGCCCTGGTGGTCTGTATGAAGGTAGAAGAACTACCCCTCGTGACCACTGCATATCTCACGGCCAGAATGTTGAGGCCAGAAAAAAGTTTTTGCCTCTTAAATCTATCTCCTCCTGTTGTGTTGAAATCGGCTTCTCAAGACAACACTAGCAAACTGAAATTCAGTTTGTCAAAACCTATTGTAATGTATGATTCTGCAGTATTGATTCAGGGACACAGCAATGATGTGCAATATCTTCCAAGCCCTCTCCAATATGATGTTAAGCCAACAGGGTCTTTGGAGTGCAGCCTTCACGTTTGCAACAGCCAATCCAGCTCAAGTGTTTGTACGTGGTTTTCCAAGATGATATGCTGTTGCCACATTGTCAACCTGAATACCTGCAAACTGGCCACATGAAATCACATGTTGGGGATTAAAGATCTTACAAGAGGGCTCATTCAAGATTGGGGTTCCAAAAAAGGAATAAGGACTTCCGTTTTTTTCTTCACTAATCTTTATAAATAGCATCCACACGGGGAAAATTTTAATTTTTAAAAATGAATAATCCAAGTTAAGATCATACATGTGGCAGTGGTGATTTTCACATGCTTACATTGTACATTCTTGTGTATCAATATTTTGGTTTACAAGCAGCAAAGCAATGCAGAAAATGCCAATATAAGCTTCTATAGAGAACTAAAAAGGTTTCCCAATTCAAGTAAGAGGAATTCTTGGAATGTGCAATCTTGATGTCCAGGTCGCACCGTGGAGAAGGAATGCAAGCAACCAACGTGCCTTGAAATGGTCATAAACCTCAAAAATTGCTTATGCTACGATTGTAATGTTTTTCGTGACGAAATTAGGTTCTATCTATCGCCGGAGAAGCACAATTTCACCATTAAGAGCAGCAATAAGCTCTTCCCGGATACAATGCAGATTCACACAACGCAGGCAGAGGGAAGAAAGGAGGAAATTCACCTGAAGAAACAACGCGTGGCGAATTAAATACTCAGGTCGGAAACAACACAGTTTACGGGACTGGTGCGGCTAAACGGTTTGCAAGCCAATGAGTCGAAATTCCATCGAGAAGACAAAGCTAGAGACGCTAATCACCAAGGTGAATTGTCGTCGCACGAGTATTCGAATATACAGATTGAAGAGCAATAAGAGAAAATTGCACCAAGCTCCGATACAGACGAAACCTAGACGCTTGATGAGCGAGACGGCCAAATCCCAAGACAATTTCTGTACACATGCGAAGCAAGCTGAGCATGTACATATGCAAAGTGAAGATGCAGAGACACAATGTACTTCAACTCCAAGAGTTCTTCAACTTGTCCCCAATTAAAAAACCCCCACGGATTCTTCTTCGAAAATCCATCAACAAAATGATTTACAGACTGATTCACTTTAGCAAACCTGAATTGAGGAGATTCTTTTGCCTCACTCAATCAAGCTCTGCAAACGAGTTTGCAAGCTCTAAATTTCCTCGAGCGAGAGCCCCATTTAGGTACCGCTTTTTAAAAAATTATTCGCGGCGAGAGAAAGACGACAAAGAGTGTTGGTAATAATAGCCACCGGCCGGGCCCCTCCAGACATTGAGCAGCTCTTAAGTCTCAAGGAAAGTAGCTGACTCTACCAAACTTCTTTGAAGCTTGGGGGGGGGGGGACCCCAAGAAAAAAGAAAAAGCATTTTGGCTTGAAAGTAAAAGGCAAAAATACTTGCGAGAATGTGAGATCACAGATGTCGAATTGCGTTGGCAGTACGGTGCATTAGTGGAGGAAGTGCATGTCAGGCAATGATGATGGTTTTTTCAGGTGAAAAACATTTTTTTCAAAACCAGAGCATCACTTAGTAGCAGGGTTTCTTTTAAGGATATTACAGAAATCCGCAAATTCACCCTGTAAATTTGGGCCTCCTTTCACCCCCTAACCCCTCTTCTAGTGGTATCCATAAAGTAATGAAATTTTATTAAATCTCAGTATTAATACATAAGGTTCGAGAGGAATCATAGTAGCAGGTAGGAGCAGTGAAAATCTATGTAGCAGTAGTGGAGGCGCTCAGAAAAAGAGAAAGACAGGGTGATTGATGGTTTCCTGAGTTTCATCCCCCCCTTAAATGCTAATGTAGTTTTTTGCAGGTTTTTTTTTTAAATCTCACCCTGTGTATGACCAAACTCAGGATACTGGTGGATATCTCTATTGTGGTGTAACCAAAGTGGCAATCATCCAGAAAATAATTTAGCCAAAGTTATGATATGAAAGTGAAAAAAAAAAAACATCTTTCTATATTCTTGGCTACCTGCTAGACCTTATCATAATAATCTGGCTATTTGGATTTTTTTTCTTTGGAATTTGGCGAATTTGGATCATTTTTTTTCCATTAAAAATCCTTTGTATAGTTCGAAAATCATATTTTTCAAGTCGAAATTTGCTAAAATTCGCCAGTAAAAGAATATCTGCTTAGTACCATTCTCAAGCACTTAACTGTTTGCCTATACTAGTGTGTGGAACTATGCCATCTTCCAGGGCCGCAAGCCTGTTACCATCAATGATGAGACACGTATGGTTTCTTCTCAATTCTGAAATTATGCCCCTATATTCTTCAAGACTGCATGATTTCTCGTCCATTACAGAATTGACTTCCTCATTGGCTGGCCATCCATTGCAGTCAAATGGCTAATTTCTCAAAATTCAGCCCAATCCAGGTCTTCATGAAATGGGGATCTTGGGTATCTTGAATACTCATGATTTCAAGGCTAGTTGAATTAAATTGATTCAAATCGACTGTGTATTAGGTGATATTCATTGGGAGGACCTCAAGAAGCAGTGGGTGGCCACAAGCAAGGTCAGACTAATGGCAATTATCCAATGTAATTGGCACTTGCGAGAGATTCTGTTACATCATTGGGAACTTAGCACAGTATCTGCTAGATGATGTTTTATGTGCAGGGTAATGCCCTAAGGCCCAAGACCAAAATGCCGAAGGCTGTTATCTCAGGAATGCCTCGGCCCAAGGGCATTGCCCAGTGTAAAAATCAACAATTTTTACTTTTTTATTCTTTTACTGTGATACCCCGCAAGTACCAGCTGCGTAACCATCAGGTATCACAGTAAAAAGCTCAAAATCTAACTCGGGCATTTCAAAAAGCAAAATGCTTGTGTCTGCAGCTGTTTCACTCTCGGTAAAGCACTGCCTGGATTTTTCCTTTGTATTTTCAGCTCCATTACCTGCCTGAAGAAACCTGTTTTCAGCAAGCTGGATCTTCTGTGGTGGAAGGTACCAGCCTAGGGCAGAGGTCGAAAATCACAGAAGGGCCTGTACTCAGGCCCTTCTCCTATAAAAAATGCCCACTTGCAGATTTAGTCCAATAAGGGTGCCCTTGACTACACTAGTGGAAAGGACAGAGGTTTTTTATGTGTGAGTCATATGCATATGAAAGAACAGTTCATCTTAAGAAGCTTAGGGTTAATGGAGCAACCTCTCTTAAGTGACAATTACGTATATTCTCTCTCTCTCTCTCTCTCTCTCTCTCTCTCTGTGGAATTTCCTGATCTGGTTCCCATGCTTTTGAGATTTCACTCTGTGGTTTGCACTCAGAGGGACACATGGACATGAATGAAGTCCCTCCAAACCAAGATCTGAATCCTCTTCTCCTTCAAATCAAGAACAACAGCGAGTGAACTATAAGGGAATGATTCATGGCCCTGATTGACTCCTATAGAAAACAATGAGTCATCGTGCACCTACTAAATTGCAACTTCCATCAACAAGTGCCATCAACTTACTTATTCATTACGTGTCTACCCACTCACTCCCAAACTTTAAGGGAGCCCAATTGGATCTTTGGCCATTATTATTGGTGTGCAAAAAGCACATGAGAGGAAGTCCAGGCAAACCCTACAAAGCATTATACTACGGCCGCCAACCCACAAATAGTGATAACTTTCCTACTGAGTGCACCAAGAGTCCAAGCATAAAAGATGACACTCAACCAGCATGGCTGAGTGGCCATTCATCCTCACCGTACATGGACATATAGCATGAGGAAAAGAAAGAGAGATTAATTGCACAATTTTGAAAATCTCATATTGTATCTGCTCTTGGAGAGTCTAGTCAGCCAGATGTGGATTTCTCAAGTTATTTTCTTTCTGTAATCATGCCTTTTCATGCACTATGATGTCATGGCACACTATGGATGACTTTTATCCTTTCTAAAAATGCTTTCCATGGGAGCTTGACTTCACTTCCTTGGGACAATCAAGTTGCAATGCCTTAGAATTTTTTTTAAAGGTTGCACAATGGATGAATGTGTTTTTAATTCTTCATTCTTAGTATCCCATTTTTCATTCATCACACAAATTCAAAATTTCAACTTTTTAATCATTGTGCAATCTTTCATCTATTAAGCAACCCTTTTCTTTGCAACTCTTTATCTATTTTGCAATTTTTTTGCATAAAACATTTTGGAAATTTTGAAAGGTTCCACAATGGATGAAAAGTCAAGAAGTTGGATTCAAATGTTGCACAATGGATGAAAAATTGCATGATAGGTGAGGTGACACATTCATCCATTGTGCAACCTTTTAGTAATTGATTAACCTTATTTTATTTGAATAATGAATGAAATATTGCATGATAGATGAAATATTGAAAAAATTGTACAATCAATGACAATGTGCATGAATGATGAAATTTTGGATAGGAAAGTCACACAATGAATGAAAAGTTAGGGAATTCAAGTTGCAAAATGGACAAAAATAATGGGAAAAAATCCAAAATTTTAATGAAATTTGGTAGAAATGGATACATAATGGATAAAAATTTGTAAGATGGTTTAAAGGATGAAATTGTGACAATGGATGAAAAACTGGGGACTAAAGATGAAAAGTTTAAAACATTTTCATCCATTGTGAAACTTTAGGCATTACAATTTTCCTAGATGTTATCTTTAATAAGTGTAACCAAGCTCTTGACAAAAGCATGACACCAATCTTTCTTCTCCTGAGGCAACCTTTACTGAGGCAACCTTTTGAAAATTCTACTTAGGCATTGCAACGTCTTTAGATCAAGGTTTTTTTTCTTCTTAAATTTAAGTAACACATGTGGCCCTTTTAGCCACTCCTAGAAGAAAAAACAAGTAATCCACCACTTTCTTTGAGGTGACAAGGTGCCTATGTTGGAAAGCTGAAAAAAAACTATTAAAACTACCATGGAGTATAAGATTAAGAAGTAGCCACATGGAATTCCATGTTAAAAAATTAGTTATTAACTTATATATATTATAGAAAATTTAGTAATTGTGTAGAATTCAAAGTAGAAACAATGGCAATCACATGCAACAAGGATTAAAAAATAGACTATATGAAAAATAGTTTGGGGGAATCAAACACCAATCATAAAGACCTTACTCATTGCAATTTAGGGTATGCTTGCCATTGTAGATGTTTCATTCTTTTCATACCCATGACAATGAAAACATAGATTTATTTTGACAAGACATTTTATTCTAATGTTTAAGCTTTGGCATAACAAAGGAAGAATTATGGTTTGAGGAACTTGGTGGTATGAGATTTATTAAAAAAATTACAAACAAATATGTTGATGGCACTAATGGTTGTATTAGTGTTTGAAACAAAAAGCCCAATTTGTCCTCGTCCTCAAAATGTGACAATACTACTATATTTTATGCGATTTGAAGAAAAAAATATCCTTGCTTTTGAAAAAATGCACCCATGTATTGACTTCACTTCAAGTTCATGCAAACTTTTTTCAATACACCATCCTAAATTGTAATCTAGGAAAGAAGGTGGAGATTATACTTAAAAAGGTCATGGATTTAAAATGTTTGAATGTGGAACTTGCACCTAGCTCCTCTATTCTTCTTTTGCAATAATGACTTATTGGCATTGTACTTCCCTCTTTATATCGTACAGAAGCTTCCTTATGGTTTCTTCTTTTTCACATGTTGCTCTTTTTAGCTTTTCAACCAAGCTTTCATCATTCATTATGTTTAGTATGAAGAGATGAAAAAGGTTACAACCAAAGGAAAACAATTGTTCACAATTACTTTCCTAAAAATATGCTGCACCTAACGGCCACGTCCATTATTGTTTCTTTTTTCTCGTTAAGGTGTTTACACATAAGTCATTATGCTTGTTATTGCCATCTAGCACTGAATGAGAAAGTAATAAATTCTTGCCATTACCATTGCAAACTTGGATATAACTATGAACTTTGCAACTACAATCATGAAAGATGTCAAAATCAAACAATTACGGCCACTAATCAAATGGGTCATATATGGATTTTTTTTAAATAAAAAATATAAGTGTGGTCTTTTGTCAACCTATAATATTTGAACATTTTTTTTCCACGAGTCTAGTTACATAGGTAGGTAGGAAAGTGGGAAATAAGTAAGTAGGTAGGTTAGCCTAGCTAGGTAGGTAGCCTATATATGTAACCTATGTAGGAAGCTTATATAACTTATGTAGGTAAGTAACATAACCTAGGTATATAGATAGTTCAGCCTATGATTGATGCATGGTAGGATGGACCAATTTTGGTGTAATGCAATCCATTTTGAGCTACATAGGTTGAATGTCCTATTGTCAAATTGTATTATACATAATAAAATTATTTTTAAAAACAATTGGTTTATTTAACAATGTAATGACGAAAAAAAATATTGAAAACCTTTGCATCATATCAAATGAAAATACAAAATTATGGACTTTTGCTAATGGTAGAAATATTTTTTTCAAAAGTCCATAACATATTGAAAATAAAATGATTCATGTTGGCATTTTGCACATGTCTTACTTTAAGACTTTTAGATGCAACAAACTTTTGGGAAAAAAATCTCAAATTTTGTAAATTTGATGTTCATATGCAATGTTTCACACCATAAAATTATCAATAGATAATTTTTTTAATTTTGCAAAACTGACCTTTTTCTTACTTTTTAGTCCACCCAAACTTGCATTGACACATTAGGTAAGTAGCTTAGCTTAGATATGTAGCATGGCCTACTTACAATATGTATTCTAACATAGTCTATAAGGTAGGTATATATTGGTTGACATATGGTCATGCGGTTGCAATGTAATCATAACAATGACCAAAGGCATTATGATTAAAAACATATAAGTACATGACTAAAATTAAAGCATACTTGTTAAATGTCCTAATCATGAAAGATGCACTTTGATGTTGTGAATTGTTGCCCAAAAGAATGTCAAAAGTAAAAGCTTTTATATAGACATCCTAACAACTCAATCCAAGTGTTCTTAACTTATTCTTAATCTTTCTCTACATAAAGCTTGTATTTGATAAACATGTTTCATCTTTTACACTACACATAACCATGGCCATTGACATCTCAAATAGTTCATGGGAAGAAGTTGATTAGTGGCCAAGGTGCACCAAATTCAAAAGCATGGAAGCCTCATGGCTAAATGGGAATTAGCAAATATTTTTAATTTGAAAAAGAACGATTGTTTAACCAACAATGTTTCATCAAGTAGGGTCAAGATGAACAATTGTTTTGGTTTAATAGT
>Ga0209208_10009547_pt1 | contig 12734 bp, 12 predicted proteins | sample S1TSphfallax_3_FD_187694 | JGI IMG/M metagenome (GOLD analysis project Ga0209208, IMG submission 187694) | Host-associated microbial communities from peat moss isolated from Minnesota, USA - S1T2_Fd - Sphagnum fallax MG (SPAdes) (version 2) | ecosystem: Host-associated > Plants > Peat moss >...
ATAAGTCAAAGCATTCAATAGAAACCATGTTTTCACAAGTACATGCCTAATATCTTGGATTGTGCATTTACCAAGAATTTCTTCATGGACATTTATCGTGACATAAAGATAAAGAATGGATTGCAATTGAAAAAAGTGGACATTCAAATAAAGAAATAAGTCATACACAATGTAATACAATCTTATCAATAATTCTTGTGCTTTTCACAGACTCAACTATACCATGTTGGCTAGTCTCACAGCTCTAATTGCTGCACAGTTTTGAAAAGGGCAGCCCTGCCTTAATTGTCCGACGACCCATTAAAGGCATGTAGACCCAGTAAGGTCAAGTCATGAAAGTTTCCACAGGCACCCTGAAAATTGATTTAAGACGTAATAACTCACCATGCTCCAGCAAATGATTAAGAGAACTGGGTGCACCAGCAGGAATCAATAGGGGTTCAACACAAGAATAAAAGGAAATGGTCTACTTCTATACCTTGAGACTTGCAGCCTGACCAATTTTTTTGCGCCTAGCAACAAGAATAGTAGCAGACTTAACAAGCTCTTCCTTGATCATGAAAAGAACTGCTGCAGCCATGACACTCTGAACTATCTTGGTGCTCATGCCCTTGTAGAATCCAGCAAGGCCCTCATATTGTACCATCTTCACAATTGCATCTAGTGTGCCTGTGACAAGTGCCAGGACATGATTAGTTTGCAAAACGATTCCTGGCCATACAGGTTGAAAGAAAAGTAGATCAATCAATATTTGCCCTTTGTCATTCTCATGCATCACGCTATTGCTAACCACAACACTAAATCACCGAATTGCAGTTCTGCATTTCCCTCACATCATGCCCTTCATTAATCCAGAACTCAATCATGATACCTACTTCCATTTCATTGCAGACAGTGCTCACATGAATGTGCCATGCATGGGTCAGACATTCATCACTGGATGGGATTTGAAAGCTGACTGACTTGCTTTCGCTGATAATACCTTGGAATGGACACACATGGGACAAGTTTGCAGCAATCTCTTTATTTGGATTCGGGTGTTTAGAGTTAGAATCATGAAGATTGGTGTAATGAAATGTGAGAAGGAGTTTGTTGTTGAATGTTAGGCATGGCAAGTCTCATTAAGACTACAAAATCAATCAACCTGTTGCTTTCACTTACCAGTATACTGTGATGACTTGTCTCTGCCAATCTCTTGCTTAGCTTGAAGTCGTGACTGCCAAGAAAAGAAAACTTATTAGTGGCATGCCCTCACCTCCAGTTGAAGGAGCTTGAATGTAAGACTATCATACTACAGATCACTGCTCACATGCACTGGTAAGTAATAAGTCAAGGATACAAATGCTCCACACTCCTTGCTAATGGACAGTTGTGAGGACCATTCAACAGTTTGGAAATGGTTTAACTGCTTGCTCAATTTTCAGGTTCACACTTAATAAATCTACTGTCAGACAGAGAATCTTTAAACAGCTTTTGCTCCCTTGACAAACTTTGTACAGAATTGATCAAAGATCAATGAAATTGATAGTGAAGTTCCATTCAAACTTCAAGAACACTTACTTTCACAACAAGTAGAGGATAGGTTGCCACAGTGGCACCAAGCTTTGCAATAGCTCCAAACAAAAAAACCTGGCAATTGCACACAACAGAAATACCAGTTTCATCAGGTGAACCTTTGACCCACCACCTTATACAGTTGTACTTAGCCCATCCCATTCTGTTGGGTAATCCTGTTGGACAGTGTTCTGGCAACTTGGGATAGTTTGGGAGGAGTAATTGATTGGCTGTCTTGACTTTCTTGACCAACCTAGATCAGACTCTGTTGCCTTCAATCCCAAAATTTGGTACGAGCACTCTTTTGAAAATTCATATTTCACTGAGAAATCTAAAAATTGGGAATAAGGCCCTTTGGTTTGGACCAACTTTCCGCAGTGTTACAGTCTTCCTTTTCCTCAACCTATTGCCCTCAATCTACTGTACATCAACCTTCAACCCTCTGGCCAAATTGGACCACTTTACTAGTAAAACAAAGTGGATGAGACACGTAACAAAATTGGCTTTCCACACACAATAGAATCAGTTTGATTTACTCCAGCGACTCCAATGAGGCAAAAAATTTAAAATACCTCTCCAGAAGACACCGTCTTCAATCCCCGTTTGTCTGCAGCCCGCTTTGCAGTCACATGCTTCAACAGACTTTCATAAATCATGAATTGAATTGAAGGGTTGCACACCTGCTTGTATACAATCAAGGGGATGACCTAAGAAGTAGATTTTGAAAAAATCCATAGCTTCACCATTTCTCCCTCACTCCCACCTTATAAAACCCAAAAAACCCTTGCAAGAACCATGAAGCCAATCTACACCATGTTTCAAGTTCAAGATCTGAAATATGGCAAAGCAGACCTGGCTCTCTTCTTCATCAGGGCATACCTAACCATCCTATTGTAAAGCTCCTATCATTGCTTTTCCACTCATACCAAACTAAGTCTAGTCTCTTCTCTAGAAATAGCTGCACACTGCTCAATCTCCAAATAGTCATGTCCAGTGACTGCAGGCTGACTTGCAGTTAAAAAGAATATATCTATAAGATTGCATGGAAAAACCCCACAACAACACTTTTGAAGGTAACGTGCAATAAGTGCAGTCATAACCTCATGAGTGTTGCTCACAAAGTGTCAGACTATCACCTTCATCATGAATAGAAGTGATGAGCTGCCATGACTCCCCACTGAGGTCATTAGCTCCTGATGGTAAGTGAAGATAATATAAAATTTGCCCAAAATTTCAGGAAAATCATTATACAAACATCCAGGTGGTCCTGATTTTCTGTCACATTTCCAGAAGCACCAGGAAGACTCAGTCGTAATGTTGGCAAGCACCAAAGAGACTCAATTGTATCTTCATTCAAGCTGCAACAAGCTTGTGAGGGTAAGTTATTCAATTCACTCTAGCCTGTCAGTGTACAGTTGGCATTCAAAAAGGATAGTATACTGTACCATGATAAGGGTTGGAAAAACACCCTTCCACAAACCAAGGATGCCAGCTTCATCATAGAGCTCGCGTACCTGTCTTTCATACCCACTCCGAGTGTCAGATCCTTTGAGCCCACCAGTACAATAAGTAAATTCTTACAATAAAACCCTCACAGCTAATCTGAACGAGTCAAAATTACAGGTCTAGAAGTGGGATGTATCACCAAGTTCCTCTTCATATCTTGTTGAAAGCCATCTGGAACAATATTAACTTTACTACTAATACACAGTAGTGATGCAACAAAAGAACTTGTGAAAGATGCCACCTTACCGTTTCAAAAGCTCCCTGTGGACGTACAACAGGCAACAAGTTTGGATTTGTGCTGGCTACAACAGGAGATGGGTAAATCCAGTCAGCAGAAGGTCTAGGGTTTTGAAGACCTGCAAGAGCAGCAGCACGCTGCTGTGCCTGTACTTGAGTCTGCATTAACACCACCAGTTCAAATATGAGAAGTTGATAGTTCCTGGTTAAAACTTCAAACCCAAACAAACAAACAAAACAAAACACGTCCTGGCATAGTGGGTCTGTGCAAAACCTATTAAGGTGCATGGGGAAAAATAGGTTTGAACAGAAAAATCTAGTCAAATATGAGCCTGCAGACTGAATAGAGAGGGTAGTAGCATACCTGCATACGGGTGACAACTACCCATATAGGATTAGTCAGCAGCACATTAGCACATCTGCAGGCCAGGAGAACAGACAAACAGAGCATGGGCACAAGTGAACAGCTGTATCTTCTTCACAGGATCATGAAACTGGCTCTGAAGAACACAACCCCGTTTACAGACCTGTGAGACTTATACCAATAAAACAAAATGAAAACCTTAACTCAAATTAGAATTTGACAAGTAAATTGTGGAATTGTAGACATCCTTCAACATACCCAGCAAGAGCTGCAACAACAAGAGACCCAAACATTCCCACCGTGCCATCTCCTTTCCCTCGCTTCTTCTTTCTCAGAGCCAGCTTCTCTGCTTGATTCCTAAAAACTTGATAGAAGTAGTAGTAAACACCCTGAACACACATACCTTTAGAGTCAGACTTCATATATGACTACTTGCATTCAAGACATGGTCCACCTCATTTCAAAAGTTTTCAAAACAAAAAATCACAGATGTATGCTGGTCAACCTCAAACAGCAGTTTCCCTGATATGAAGAACTCCAAACTCAATAACAACTGCCCCCCTGATTCTGTATAGATGCTTGAAGTTTGCATGACTGAAATACTTAAGTATATTCAGCGACAAGCTCAATTGCATTCAACCCCATTTCTCTGCCTTCCATGCTCTTCAATACATCCAGACAAATCAAGGAAGATAAACAGAGCACATACCTGAGAGGCAGCTGTGCCTACTAGAGAAGGTGCAAGGCCTCGATACAAACCTCCCCAGCCCTCCTGTCTGATCACCTGCAACATGTTACCAGGTTAAACATAACTCCATCACATGCTAACTATTGCAAACAGTGACAACACATATCCTTGTGGGTACAGCCATTGATGTGCAAGAAGATGCATCTCTATGATTTTTTGTTCAGAAGTTCTGACCTTTGACATTGGGCCAGTTAGAAGAATGTGAGCTGTAAATATGCTAGCATTTTGCTGAGGATATAAACCCCACCCTCGCTACTGTACAATGAGTCTGACCTTTTTCAGCAATTCTATCTCATGTAAATAGCAGGTTCCTGATCTCTATAGAGGTTGGCTACACTTGTCTATATCCCAGTTAGTTTCCAACAAGTACAATGTCTCAAAGTAGTTGCAAGCCAAAGCTGTGAGCACCTTGTAAGACATAGTAGAAATGAAGTCTACAAAACAACCACAAAGGGAACCAAGCACCAAGAAACACAGAAGAAAACCATATCATGTGATGCATTGTCTGAGGGAGCTCACCCTCAAAATCTCCTGGGCAGTGCCATTCTTTCTTGGTGGGCCTGCGGAGGAAGCTGGTCCAGCTTCTGAGACTTTGAGATGAGCTTGCTTTGCCTGCCGTTCTGTCTGCTGCCTAGTGTTAACCTACAACCCAACAACGCCATCCAAATTGCTATAATTTTACTGCCTTCCCACTAATGGGTATCTGCTACCTCTTTTCAGAGGTTAGTAAGAACATTTGCTATGGACTCAAGAGAAAGCACCCCAATATTTGCAATGGACCCCAGAAGACCCCTCAGCTCTCAGATAAGGATAATCATTTGTTGCCTTCGTCTTGTAATCAGTAGCATGTGAATTTTCCAAACTAATGCAGAGTTCAATACTTGCTATTCGTGTTCTTGCTCAGTTCATTTACAAGACAGGGACAAGCAGTTGGGATGAGAAGAACTTACTGCTTGAAGAGGGTAGGTCAAGAGTTGCGAGACAATGCCACCCCCTGCCCCTGCTAACCCATTCACCACTGCATCTGACATTATTGCCTGTTTTCTTCCCGCTGCAGTACTTCTTGAATTTGAGGGAGGTATCAGCAGATTATGTACTCATCTCCAGGGGTGACACATCTTGCACATTTCTTTCTGATAATTGAAAGGGGGAAAAATTGTCAGTCCTTACTAGGACACAAATGACACCCTAATAACCCTGCATGCAAACAGTAGGATATACACATGTTGCCAATCAAGACATGAAATGAAGCAGCCTGTTATTCCCCATACCATGAATCACACCAATCAGCTGCCAATGGAATTTCCACAACACAATCAACCCTCTTTCCTTCAAATTCCTGTTAATTTGTATGTTTTGAGGCTTGTCAAACTACACCAACTACTTAGGTGGCATACCAGTCCTTGGACAACAATGACATGAACTGAAACTCCAGAAGAGTACATGCGTCATTCATTCAGTACGAATGTTGCTACTCGACTTTTTAACAGGAGGTAGGCAGATATTGGTGCTCTACAAACAAATTCATCAGTATCATCCCATTTGCAAGAGAGTTTAACCCTAACCCTTGAAAATGGCATGGAACTGTTTTCCAAATCTGGGGAAAAAGAAATATCCCAGTCATGTTGTGCAGGAGACCAGATGTTGTAGGAAGTGGGAACAATTCTTCCGACAGCCTAATCATCATCATCAGAAACCCTCAGAATTACAACTCTCTACTCAATTCCGTCCCATCAATATGGTCACTGCACGCAGTAGTGCATCAGAAAATTCAGCAAGAGAAGCATATCACCATCTTGTTCAAGAAATCAAATCCTGACCATTTCCACAACTTTTTTGGCTTATCTCTCTCTCTCTCTCTCTCTCTCTCTGAACCTGTAAAGTTCTGACACCAACACTGGTCGGATAGCACGCGCAGGCCAAGACCGAAATTACGGGACCGTGACAGAAGCGAAAAGAATCACACAAACACCAATTAACTCACAGCAAAGACTCACGGCGTACGTCGAGGAGGAGGGTTTCCGGACAATTGAAACGGGAGAGAGAGTGCCGTCTGTTTGCGACGTCCGAGAGAAACAACCCCAACTTCGATTTTCTTTTTTTTTTGCTGAAAAGATTGAGATATGATTGTGCGCTGCTGCCAATTTACAATCGCGGACGAAGATGAATTGGGCCCATTCCTCCACAGCAACAAACACAACAAAGACTGCGCACCGCACTCTCGTCACCGCCTCTCTCGCTGTCTCGAATCCGGCCAGCGTCCTTTCCCCCGAGAAAGCGAATACCAAATGTACCTTTTCCCACTGCAGGATCTTATGACTTGTGACGCCCAAAGTGAACAAAGTTGACTGCCAGCGGTCGGCGGTTATTAGAAACAGGAAAAGATCCTCGACGGTTTTCATTCCGGTTCTTTGGATTCATGACCATGGCTCTCCTGATACAGAACCACGGTTCTCAAAAAAATTCGGGAAAACAGTGAAGACGTGTCCTGTCTCATGGGCATGGTGGGTTTTTTTTCTCATTTTTGTGATGTGGTGGCATGGGTGGCTATGATAGCACAAGAGATTTAGCATGGGTGGCGACAATCCCACAGAAGATTTAGGTTTAATAGTGAAAATATTTGAGGAAAGTGTCAAAACACTAGAAAACTAGAAATAAACAGGCCTGCACAATAAAAATCTGGCGAAAATTCCTTTGTGATTAGATGCAATCTGGCACCCTAAACCTCATCCAAGAATAGAGCTCCAATTCCTGTTGTGAACGTGGTTGCACCTCCCTAGCTAAGGGTGAAATGTAATACCCATGTTGGCCAGTTATTACAAATCAGGGAAAAACCCCAGCGGTTATCTTGCCAATTCTTAGGATTTGTAGCCGATTATTGGAGGTAGATCATTGACATGTCAATTTCTGATTTTTCTAGAGCAGGGCAGTCCAGGTGCAGTGGTCTGCAACCTCATAGACATTATTTCTGTTTAGACATTTTCAAGCTTCTGATTGGCCCTCCCCTTGTCTCTCAAGATGTTGAACTTCTCCCTCTCTTTTTTCGTCCATCTACAAGAAATTTTTCATCCATTTATAAGAAGATTATGAAACTCTTCATCTGCACACATGAGAGTTATCAGCTGCATTAGATAGCATTTATGGAGAGGGGAGCTAACAATGGGTAACCGAACCTCTGTAATTCCTTGGCGGATGCTGTGGTTCAGCAATTACTGGGGACATTCTACCCATTGGTCCCGTTGAGAACTGTGGCCCCATGTTTTGCTACAGCATATTTGGTCCTAGTTGTGGGGTCACAAGATCCTCAATTGGAGAACAGGTACATTTGGTATTCACTGTTTTCTAAATTTTTTGAGAACTGCGGTACCTTATCAGGCCAAGTCTTTTCAGAACCATAGCTATGTGCCTAGATAGCATTCATGGAGCATGAACCACAGTTCTCAAAAAAAATTTGAAAAAATCAAATATACACCCATAAAACCACCTATTCTTTTTATTGGTTCTTTCATGAAAACCGTAGGTTCTTTATGGTTTTTGAATCCTGAGAACCAGTCAGAAGTTCTTTCTCACTGGACAGTTTTGTGACCCCACACACCCCAAATTCATGTTACCTAACTCCAGAGTTCTAATGGTACCTGGTCTAGTTTACATAAAGTAGCCTTGGCTTTTTAGGGTTTTGGGTAATGGAATTGGGTTAGGGTTCCAGGACTTTTTGGTGTAGGGTCAGGCCTCGGGGTGGGGACATTCATGGCAATAAGGGCTGGCCTAGGACAAGGTCGTACCTTTTCTCACCGGAGGATTTTGGGAACCCAAACACTTCAAACCCAAATTTGTGCTAACTTGAAAGTTCTGATCTAAAATAGTAAGTGGCCTCAGGTTTTACTTAGTGCAAGGTCAAGCCCCCAAGTTCAAAAGGGCCTAGGACAAGGTTGCAGTGGTCATGTCTCATTTCCAACCCTGCATTTCTGGGATTGTCCCACAGCTATGGGCATTGGCCCACCATAGGCCACAAGGTAAGCATTATTGAATAGGATTGGTTTTGAAAGCTTTGAGTGGGGTTTATTAGGGCTTAGGGATTCTATTATAAGCTCAGTCCCCAAGGTGAGGGCATTTGTGAGATTAAGGGCCTAGAGACAAGGCGGTGGTCGTCAAGTGCAACCTTGCATTTTTGGAATTTTGAACACCCACAAGCCCTAAGCACAAGGTGAATGTTATCATAAGCTTTTAACATAGGTAGGAGTGAGAAGCACCTTACACCTACAAGAAGCACCTTACATCTTGTACACATTACGAGGTGTAAGATTCCTTCTGTAAACATAAAGTGCCTTATGTTTTGGATATGGATTATTAACATGTATAATGTTCCTGCCAAGTATATTAGGAAAATTCTCCAAATGCTTTAAGTAAGGCCAATGGATAAAAGTGATACCAAAATAAGGTTCTCAGCCAAGCCAACAACCAAATGCAAGACTAAAATTATAATAATGCACCCATCTAATGGCCTTATTACATGTAAAAACTTGTCATAATTTTCTTTCAATATTTAACAACAAAGATTTTAAACATCACATAAAGAAGAAAAGGTAGGCCTTTACAAAATATATAAACTCATCCTCAAATGCAAGATGCCCTCTCTCTTTAGGTAGTAACATACCGTTTGCTTTAAAGTTCAAATGTCACAACTTATGAAGGTGGGTGAAAAGGAAGTTCTACCATGTTTTCATTTTGAGCCTGTCCAATGATTTAATAATTCTTTTGTGATGGGCCAATCAAAATGATTCCTTGCAAAATGAAAAAACTTTGGGTGCATGATCCCTAACTAATTATTATAACTAAGAATTATAAATACTCACATTCAATAAGTAAATTTTCTAAGGAACCTATGGACTTCCAATGTCCATCAGGAACAATTGGGTAAGCATGTTATTCTCATTATATGTAGGGTATGACCCTAGGATGAGGGCTGTCCCAAAATCAGGGTTAAAGTGCACTAGCACTCACTAACACACCTGAAAATGGATGGTGGTTGGACAAAAAATATTTTTTCATTGGGATACCATGTGTTTTGATTTTCTTAAACTTTGTAACTTCCTTAAATGATATTCAAATTCAAGTATAGACTAAGAGTTTATTTTACAACCCTTAACTAGAACTTTTCAAAGACGCATCAAATTCTTCAATCAAAGTTCATTTGATCCATCAATCAAATCAATAATTAAATGGTTGAGAATCATTTTGACAATTTGACTCTTGAACTTTCAAATGGCCATAATGTATGCAAAATATGATTGTTTTGAAAAATACAATTGCATGTTAATATAATTTTTTTGATTTTTTTTCAACTTTTGAGAAAAGCCCAATTTGAACAAGGTTTGACCCTCAAGATCTTGATCCTAACATTCAATACACCCAAAAACTTCCAAATCACAAATGGGAGTTCAACTTAAAACAAAGCCTCCCTTTGACACCCGCACATTTCCACTTCATGTGGAATTGCATTTACAATCTTTTGCTTTTGCTCCACACTTCAACCCTTCTATGTTCAATCCTAAAACAAACTTTATATTTTCTCTCATCATCCAAGAAGGATGACTTGTTGTCCATCTCAAAATTTGTCATAGACCCAAGTTTGATTTTTAACATACATAGCCCTTTTCAACAATTGTGTTATAAATGACAAAAACACTTGAATTCCATACAATAAAAACTTCCACTCTTTGAAACAATTTTCTATATTGATGACTATAATGCAATAATGTAAACAAAACAAAAAAAAAGGATATTTGTTTTATATTGACGACAAGAATGGAATTTCATGTTAAAAATACCTTTAATATTAAATCTTAAAAAGACAATTCCTTGCAAAAAAAATTGTCTTTTGAAATTGTTAAATGAAATAGTCAGACTTATGGGACCTCATCCTAGAAAGTCATGAATATGCTCACAATTGGAATTAACACTTTAAAAAAACATTCATGTGAAAAACCAATTTTTTAGTTATAATGGTCCATTGTATTCAAACTTGAAACCAATTCTTTGGGTTTTTAAACCTTTAATTCTTGTTTATTCTTTAAAAAATTCAAATCAAGTTTACTATTAAAAAATAAAGTCCAATTTCATTTCCATTCCACAAATTTTTTTTTTTTTTTTAATCTTAATTTTTTGAATTAATCTGCACAATCCAAGATAGATATTATGTAACATTAATTATGTGCAACCAATTGAAATTAATTGCTTGCATAAAAAGTAGGGTCATTTTTTTATTTCAAAATTATATCTATGTATTTAAAGAACCTAAATTTGTTGAACAAGGGACAAGACCCTAATTTAGGTTTTAATTCAAAAAAAATTAAAGATCAATCATTTAATATAATTCTAATGGTGATTACAATAAAATATGGAACTTTTGGTTTGAAGCCCTTAGAACTTGACTTCTAACCTAGACTTGAATTAACATAAGATCAAGAACCTACCAACACTAGGAAAAAACCTCTCATCTTTTAAAATTGTTAAGTGGACAATTACACATATTTGACCTTATATTATTTTCACCTACCAATTACATGTTACCTATTAGCTCCAATGGTACCTATTAGTTATTGATTAACATGGTTGCGATTGAAATTAACATTTTAAAAATCATTCAATGCAAAAAAAAAACTCTAATATTTTGAAATTATCAAATGGACAAACACACATATTGAATCTTATATATGCTTCATGTACCATGTTTCCATGAAACATGATCATGAGCAAAATTAACATTTTTTAATTCATTCCATGCAAAAAGAACCTCTAATTTTAATTTATTTAAGTAAGATATAGTTGTATTACCAATAACATACTTCATGATGTTCATAGTAACTCTCTTTAATTTTATATTTTCTCTTAAGTTTTGACATTATTAGTCAAACCTTGTGATAGAACTATTTCAAAGATGAAAGGAGAAAATAGCAAACCAAGGCAACAACCCCAGATAGCAAACACTAATCATGATCAATAGAAGTTACATTTGTTGGGCATGTGATAAGATTGTCAAATTTTATGGCCATCTTTAGCACAAATAGCATGATGTAGGCACCAAATTTCATCAAATTCCTTGAGGAAGGTTTGTTTAACAACAGGTGACCTAGCAATGTCATTCAAGGTCCTTGCCCACTGAATCCTACCATGATCTAATAAACCTTCCCAAATACACCTATTGAGTTTTTTCAAGCCATCTACAATTAGTCAAACATATTTCATTCTTTTTTATCCATATGTACCAAATATTGACCCCGCAGAGCAACACCCATGTTAACTAAAAACATTTAATTTTTGCAACAACCTCTTATTGAATAAACAATGTTCCATGTGGAGGCCTTTCCATTACCTTTCTATATCAAGGGGAAATCTCAATTGATGCAAGAATGTGAGCACCCATGCCCAAGCCTATCGTGATATTTCACATTCCTGAAATTTATGTAAAATGGTTTCTATTGTGTTTTGATTGCATGAAAGGCACCTTACTTCAATCCTTGGATTTGCCTTTGCTTTCCATTCATTAACTACAAAAGCTTTGAGCCACAAGGACCAAATGAATCCTACATCCTTTTTCATTCTGATTTAAGCTATCCATTATGCCAATTTGGTTTGAAATCTTGGGGGGGATTGGGTCCCATTTCTTTGGTATGGTCTTGGTCAAGGTTTGTTGGTCATTGATTAGTTTCCTCCATGTCTTGACCATGTATTCCACAAGGGCACCGTGTAACAACCATTCATAGAATTTTGGGTTGAAATGTGGTAATTTGTTGCAACGTTTTTGAACTCTCACCACCCACACCTTTTGGACCTTGCTTTGCACTATATTGCAAGTTAGGTTTTACTATAATATCTTCAAAATCTTTCCCACTATAAACACAAGGACTCTTTGGAGATGTCAAATGTTTGCATTTTTTTTTCACAAGTAGGTGTGAATCCTTGAGTGGTGCAAAATACTACACTTGGTTAGTTATCACAAATGTTTTCATATATACCTAGCCATTCATCTAAGTTTATGCAGCTTTTTGGTTGTTGAAGTTTAGATGACTAAAAATTAAGTATGTTTGCAACTAATCACTACCATAAGCATTTTTCATCACCATTATAACCAAATTTGATATTTGTTATCTCCCATCATAAGAGTTTTTTGTTGTGTTGGTCCCACATGTTTGCAATACACCTCAATCCATTCCTATGCAATTTTTATGCCCATAAAATTGAGATTCCAAAGGTGCCTCCTCTATAACTTAAAGTCCACCAACTTTTGACATTATTAATAAAATAGATATGCTAACAATAAGGAAG
>Ga0209208_10009548_pt1 | contig 12734 bp, 9 predicted proteins | sample S1TSphfallax_3_FD_187694 | JGI IMG/M metagenome (GOLD analysis project Ga0209208, IMG submission 187694) | Host-associated microbial communities from peat moss isolated from Minnesota, USA - S1T2_Fd - Sphagnum fallax MG (SPAdes) (version 2) | ecosystem: Host-associated > Plants > Peat moss >...
AGCGTGAGAAGCTTTAACAAAGCTTTAAATAAGAAATGTTTTGAGTGGTAGCAATGCTTAACACTTTAGTTGTTTCCTCTAAAAAAATTGTTTTCATCCTAGTCTTCTTACTAAATTAGAACGTTGGGTCAAGGTGGACCAACACCAAAAGGACTTGATTGTGGAACAACCGCTATTGTTGGTGGATAAAATAAAGTCAAAGAAAGTCAAAAAGTTGAAATGAATTGTGTGACCAAAACTTCCAAGAATCAAAAGAAAATCATTTATTTGTTTCATAGATATATTGCTTACATGTTTGGGTGGGTAATTAAGAAAAATGAAAGGGAAGGAAAAAAAATTCCAACAAACTCAATCAAATTCTTTGAAGGAAACCCTTTTTTATTTTTCAAACAAATTCAAACAATCTTTCCTTCTTGTTTGCCCCAAAAGATGTAAAACAAAGTTGTTCTTTCGTAAGAAACACCTTGTATGGTCAATTTTGACCATCTATTATTCATTCATTTAACTCTTTTTTTTGATAATTTGTTTTGCACTTGATTCTTGTGCGTGTCAGAATAATGTCACCAAATTTTCAAAAAGAATGGAGCAGGAACTATTGGTTTAGGTTTGCAAACACTTGCTATTTTGAAAGGTACTTAACAAGTGACGTGGTATACCCTAGTACCTTGGCCAATTTGACACCAATTATATTATTTTCAGAAATGTCAAAATATTCAAAAATTGTTTCTTCCAAATCAAAAATTATTGTGAAGGATAATGATGAATATTTAGAAATATTCCATTTTTTGAAATGCATTTTTCAAAATTAATTAATTATTCGACGGACATGTGTTGGAATAGTCAAGGTACTATGGTATGACATGGTATGGGTAAAAGTATTGATTATCAGACCAATTTGGTATTTGATTATGAAATATTGGGGTCAATACTTGGACTAGCCAAGTATGAGAATTATTATATATTATACTAGCTCATATGAAGATGTGATAGACTATCAAGTCAATACCCATTACCAGCAGTCATTGGTTGTTGCAAGGCTAGTATGGGTCAGAGGTCAGGCTACACATTGAGGAACTTGGAATTTTTAGTATTTCAAATATTAATGGTTAAATATTTTATGTAGTTAAAAATTGGTACCGAACATGTTAGCAACCTTTTGTTTTTTTGGATGGGTGATATATTGCCAAAACTTGAAATAAATGATAAATAATATAAAAAATTGATTTTGTAGGTTTTTAGTCACCAAAGTGAGTAGAATTTTATTTTTTAATATTGTCAAATTCATATATGAAATATTCATTGTGTAGCCAAACATGTAGAAGGATGATTAAAAGATTTGTACTTTATTTTTGGTTTATAGCCAGATTTGGCTAAATCTTCTTGGGGATGATCATAAATGTTTTTACATATTTCAATGAATGATTGCCACTTTGGCAACAAATAGAAATTCCTAAAAAAAAACATTGCATGTTAAGTGTTAGAAGATGTACAACAATGTGTTTCAAATCCTAGAACTTTAAATTAGGAACTGTGCTCTGATCCCCAAGGTAGGCAGAGATTATTTCTTTAGTTTGAAATGATATATTGTTTTGGTTATTATTGACTTGGAAGTTAAGATGGAAAATGTTTTAAGATTTTGTGGGTTTTTCACAAAATATCAAGATTTATGTTCAATGCTTGCTGGTATTGGTCTCCTCATCATTTAAATTCATACCATGATCTGAAGTCATCAATTTGGATACACTCACACCATAACATGATATAAAGTTCACAATTTGTCAATACCTATACCATTATGGTATCAAATGTTTTTGGGAGATTTTTATATCAATACCATACTAGGCTAATATATGATAAACTGTGTACTTCCCCCAACATTGGTGTAGACTAGATTCTAGGGGCTTGCAGATCCACAACTTTTCTAAACCAGAAATATATAATCTACTCATCCAAAATTCTCACAGGAGCAATGAAAGCAGCACAATGGCCTGTACCTGGCATGCTTCATAACATAATACTTTTCATGATTTGCAAGATGGGCATCTGGATTTTGAACAATGCTTGGTCATGTAGATGCAAGAACACCTGTCCATTGTGCCTTTGTAAGAGGTTGATTATGTGCGACGGAAGGTAAAGCCCCATGTCATGCTGCAGTTGAGAAGGACAATATCCAATTGAACTAGACAACAACTTTACTTCCATGTCAAGAGCAAAAAATTGTGAGATGGTTGTTATGTTAGGTGCACCTCAACATATTAGAGAGTAGGTCAAATAGGTCTGGTTCTACCAGGCATGCCTGAAATGCTGTAGTTCAAATAAAAGGGTATGCTATGAAATATTTTAGAAATATTTTAATTATGTTTTAAAAATATATTAGGTTTTTTTCATATATTTTTTATAATGAATTATTATCACCTTTTTTACATTTAAGTAAATTTTAAATTATATTTTATTTCAAGATATAAAATATATACAAGATTGGCCAGTGTTGAAGAACGGCTTTGCAAGTATGAATAAATTATAGGCTTTTACATTAGGAGCACTTGTTTGTGTACTGATCAGGTGCTATAACTGGAGCATGATTGGCTAGGCCTGCAAACTCTGGAGGGTTAGGTTTCTTGAAAGATGAGTTGTTTGAATACTCTCCCTAATGTCGGGATACCTTGCTAACGGTAGGTGAAGGTCTTGTGATGAGAAAACATGGGATGAAAGCCTAAAGGGGGATGTTACAATGTGCTCAACTGCTAAAAGCAGAAAACCACAATTTTGTGGGTGGTTGAGGGTGATCTGAAGCTAATGTTTTTTCATTGTTGTTATTTTCCTCACACTTTGTTGTTTGCAACTTATGACCATTGTTGGCTTTTAATTTCAATAGTTCCTGTTGCCAGTTGTGGTGTTCAGTTAGCCACATTTTTCATGGTGTGGCTTTGTTTGTGGATGGTTTTAATGGACCTTATCAAACTGCTGGACAGGGAAGAGAATAAGAGAAGAAGAAACAAGGAGACAAGCAGGTTTTATTTTAGGGACTAGAGTGGGAAGTGAGGTTGTTGTTTGGTGAATTTCAGGATAGAAGGCTTAGGAGATTGGTTTTGTGAGAGGACTTCCTATTTTGCTAGAGGTGATGAACTATCCACTGCACTATGAGCCTCTATAGATAGGAATTCCATTGTGGTTATACATTTAAGGGTCCATGATCGAGGAATGACAAATAACTAGAGGGATCTTGCGAGCAATCTAATGGAATTTTGAATTGTGTCTATGTCTTCACTATGTTTATTTTTGTGTTTAGTTTTGTACCTCATGTGAGGGCACCCATATGCTGGGAACTCCAAAAAAGCTTTAATGCTTGCTGGGTCAGATAATTGTGTTTGATGATCCATGAAGGTGATATGGTCTCCTTTGTCAAACTCATGAGGAATGTTTGTGAGTGTTGAGCACTTTGGTAGTTTGTGTCAAAGTTATGTTACTTGTTTACTAATGTCAGAATCTTTGGGTGCATGTTGGTGAAATTGTTTTAAATATGTGTCATAAATGAAGATTGAGAATTGTTTTTCTCCATGTTGTTGTTGATTTGGGGTGTGGGATCTTTCATGGGAGTTCTATGGTCTATTTCAATCAGGAAATGGCCAATAAGACCAATGGAGCTCACCAAAAGTGAGATCAGAGGGATCTAACCCCAGAGACCTTTAAATGTTGTACTTAATGTTGACAATAAGAGTTTCAATAGGTTTTCAAACATTAAGCTTAAAGTTGTTTGGAGAATTTATGTGCATAATAGATGCATCTTTGGTTTCAGCTTGGATTGACATACTAGGTGTTTTTGTATGCCCTGGCTTTTTTGCTATAGTCTGAGCAATGTGTTCTTGTCATCTTCATCCAAAAATTGGATTACATAAAGGACTACTCCAAACTAATCATCAATCATTTGTCGCAAAACTCTTAGTCTTTTTCAGAAGTTGCAATTCTCATTTGGCTAACCCTCAATAATGAAGGTTTTCCCATTGGATCTAGACTAATTTGTATTAGGTTGGATCCCATATGTCAAGCCATCGAGACCTTTGAGCATTGTCTTAAAGATTGTCCCAAAGCAATAATTCATAATGTATAAAGCAAATGGGCTGCCTTGACAAGCTCACCAACTTAGGGACTTATATTCTGCTTGACAACATTATCGACTCAAATGAAGAGGTCTTCTTTCAATCTCTAATGTCTACATAGGAGCAAGAGGCAACGATTAGACATTCTTTCTATTCTCTTTTTGTATTACAATTGATCTCCAAAGATGTTACTTTGAAAGCAATTATTCAAGTACCAAGATTATTAGAAGGTCATGGAGATGGCTTCCTGGCATGGATTGCACAAACATGGACATATGAAAAGGTTAGTAAGCAATCCCAGATGGAGAGTGATTTCTCTTTTGAATGGTGTCACATGAAGCTTTTGGGCAATTGAATTGATTCTTAGGTCGGCCATTTCCAAGTCCTTGGACAGTTGATTCTAAATTTTGAAAAAAAAAAACCAAACTTGAACTTGGGAATTTGTCTCTAGCGAGAAGGGGACCCAACCTCTAGACCTATTGTATACATGTTCTCGTTCTTTAAAAAAATCCTTTTTTTTGAAGTGAAGCTAAACATGTATTTGGGTTATGAAAAAAATTGAAGCTTGAATTTTTTTGGGCATTGTTCTTAAACTTGGGAATGGGGATTTGGGGTTAGGCATGTAGTTGTTGCATTTTAAAACATGTTTCAAATATGCAAGTTGCTTCTTTGTTCTTCTATGCTTTTCTTTTTTTGGTTGAAACATGTAGTTAGTACAAGCGATCACCTTTTGTTTGTTGTAGAATGTTAGCAAATTACAAAATCTTCAATTTCAAGTTGTGTCCAAAAGATAGAGTTGCTAGGTAAAGGGGGTGTCCTATGACAATGCATCACTACCATCCTACATCCATCCATCCATCTTAATGATGTTGATAAAATATGCTTGTAAATTTCCATCTGTGACTCAACATAATCAAATTAGAATTTTTAGATCTTGTTAGGGTATTTTTTTTTCAATTCAATGTGAGGTAGGTGGACTAGCAAAAATCCAAAAGAGGACTTAGCCAAATTTGGCAAAAGGTCAAAGGAAAATAAAACTTTTGGAACCCTACTATATTTTGGTGAAATGTTAGAACCTATAAATGTAGCCATTCCAAACTTTTCTTCTTCAAAAAATATGTGACTTTGTGCCAATTTCTTTTTTTACAAACCTTTGAACAATTCATGGCCCTTTTTCTACTATCATCAAGTGGGAAAAATTCGCCCCAAAAAAATTGTTAATTTTGATATCAATATAAATACTGAAAGACCCAATACTAGCAAATTGGAGTGGACTTCCAAATCTATTTTAAATACAAGTTTCCATTGGCTATGCATTCAAGTACTAAATTCCTGTAAATAGGCATGTATTATCTATCTTTGGGCACAATTTGTGTAGGTAGATGTACTCTTTATTCAGGTGGTCAATTTTTATTAGTTGTGCACCTTTGGTACCTACAAGATTGAAGATCTTCTAGGAAAGTTTAGGAAACTCATGATTATAGGATTTTGTTAAAATCCTAAATCCATAACTGGATTCCAAGTTCCATCATGCTAAAGAAAATTGGAATGGGATGGGACTTTTATTTATTATTCAAAATGATGAACCCTACCAATCAAATAAAAACCAAAGCACCCCAAAAACAGGGGGAATACAAGGAACAAAAATGGAAGGACCCACATCCAAAAAGACAAAAAATCCACTTAAGAAGGTGAATCACAAGGGGGAAATCAAGTTCCTGAACCCCCTCCACAGTGAGAATTATATCAAATAAAGAAAGGGGAGGACTTCAAAGGACAAAAACTAAAACTAAACAACATTAATACAAATTACAAACCAATGTTGGGATGTTTCTTTAAACTTTCAACTAACAACTCGCATCACCTTTTTTGATTACTTGCATTTCAAGGAACCATAACAGGTAATTAGTTATAGTTAGACCTAAAAGGAGCCCTAAAGTGAAAATGAGTTGCCATGTACTGCCTTAAAACAACAATTGATGGAAAACAATAACTTTCATGAGCACACTAACCATATGGTGTTTAGAATGGTATGTAGTTTTTTTTTTGTGTATTTTATGTTTGCAGGTTTGCATTTAAGGAGGAAGAAGAAGGCGGGCACTTTATTTCTATTAATTTAAGGTGTGAGCTTGCAAGCTCATCTAGGTTGTTTTTTGTTCTTCATGAAACTTCTATTGAAGGTGATTCCGATTGGCACTTGGGAATTCGGGAGGATGAGGAGCCATGCATATATGAAGGAGGGCGGTTCTACAATGAGAGGGCATTTTTTTGGGTTTGGAGCAGAGGAAATAGAAGCTAAGTTTCTTGTGATTTGTTGTTCTTTTATTTTTGTGGGAGTTGTGTGCATTAGTGTTTTAGATAGATTACAATACCTTGTGGCATTAAAAGGAAGAATGCCCGAATGTGTAGATGGTTGTATTTCTAAAAGATAAATTATTTCCATTATGCCTTAAGTCATTTAGTTTAATGCAATTTAACACTAGGTGTAGGAGTTTGTGATGGGGGAATGATGAAGATCACTAAGGATCTCGTGAGTGACAAAGTTTTGCAATTGTAAGTTTTGTGTGGGGTGTGTATTTCCAATTATGAGATTCTATATCTAAAATTTTGATAAGTGAAGGTGTGGAGTTATGTTGGGATTTCCAACATACACAATATATTTGTTGTCATGGGTTTTCATCAAGAACTCCAATAAGGGTTGATGGGTTATATTTGGCAACCCTTTGGAGGGTTGCATATATATTCTTGGTATAAAATATTGTGACATTTGTTATCTCAACTATGTGCATCATCTCAAGAGCTTGTTCTACGTCCATATGTTATCATGGTTATTGGTTATGTCAAAAATTGTCTATTGAGGCCCATGAGAGAAAGATCGGAACCATTTGACCCTTTAAACTCATAGATTTATTGTTACAAAAATTAGGACAATTGTTGGTTTAGACTTGTAGACATTGATTTGATGAATTAATCAAGTTTTGTGAAGTTTTATTTTTAAGTTATGTTGATGCAATTAAACTTGTAGGTAGAAAGGGAACACTTCGCTTCACCCTTTTTTTTTGGCTACACTAAATTTCTTTAAAAAAATAATAATTCAATTTCTATGTAAAACATTGCTAATTTTTTTTTGTATTTTTTAGCGCCTCTCTTGCTTAAAGATTTCTCTAACAACCCGTCAAAAAAAATTCCACAAGTTGAAAGTTATTTCCAAGCTATTATTTTAATTTGAAATTAGTTTTTAATTTTCTTTAATCGTTTTCATTTTAATTTTACTTATTTCCATCTTAATTTCATTAATTAAAATAACTCCTTTGATTATGTATTATTTTCATTTCTTTATCAATACATTTATGTAATGTTTCACACTTTTAAAATACTAACAACAAACTTACAAGGCAAATTACAAAGAAAAATCTGATTTGATTTATTTATAAAAATGGCAAGATTACAAGATTGAACAAAAACTAAAATCACAAGATCAAAATTTTCAATTTGTATTCCCTACATGTTGAATTCACATGAACAAAGGAAATTCAAAACAGGGAAGGCTATGGATCAACTCTCTTAATGTTCATTCATCTAGATTCCACTCACCCATCAATATGAAAACAAATCAAAGGTATAAACTCCCATCAGAAAACCTCCCAACTTCCCTTCATGAAAAAAATTATAAAAAATGGAAAAACCCAAAACCCCATTGGCATCCCCAACTCCCAATAACCCAACCAAAGAATTTGGGCATCTTCATGAAATCCAAGACATTTACTTAGATTTTGCATCCTTTCCACAATTCCCCCTTAATATTTTATTATGCATTTGTTACAAAACAAGGTATGAAGTCTATAAAAAAATATGAAGAATCCATAATGAAGCAAACTCATAGCTTGTCCCCTCCATTTGGTACTCCTAAAATGGGCAAAGATTTAACATCAACTACATATGTAATGTTAATGGGGCAATTGTGCAAATGATTAAAAACATGCCCAGAAGTAATGCTAACATTGATTGTTTCAAAAAGGTGATGAGGAAATATCACATCCAAGTGATCCTTGTGCTCGGGCAATTCATTCTCAAACATCTCATTCTAAAATACACAAGTCTTCAAAATCCATCTTAGGTCCAAATCCACCAATGCCAAACTCTAAAACTTGCACTACATTCTTTTCTTGATGCATAGAACCAATAGGATGAACTTGAGTAACTTTTTTCTACCGATTTGTAAAAACAACAAGAACATTGTAGCTAGAAGATGTAAGCCCGATAAGGATGTTAGAGGGACCTATAAAAACACCAACAATGATATAATCATGAACCATGGGAGTAATAGTAGTTCTTGTTGCACCATCAAACACACCAATCTAATATCCAAATTGTCTTTTCCAACAAAATCAATACAAACCTACTACATACAAAAATAGAACACGAATGAAGAAAGCAAGCCAAAAACATTAAAGCAAATACGTAAGATAGCAAATCACTTATTCTTAATTCACATACCTTAATCTTGTCATAGGTAGCCTTCTCCTCATCAATAGCCTCTTCATAATACAATAGATGACCACATTTAAACTCACTAGAAATAAATTTTTGAATAGTTCTATCACGTAAGTGTTTGTCAATATGATTATACCTACAAAACCAACAAACCACAACTTTAAAACAAACTTATACAAACTCAAAAAAACAAAAAAAACCAAAACTAGGAAATGAATTTTAAAACAAGAAACAAGTTTACAAATTTATTTGCCATACAAAATAAGGTCCCTATGGCCTATTACCTCCATACCATACTCTCGAAATACAAATGCCTCCTCCATACATGTAACTCCAACACATTAGCCCATCTTGTTTGACAAGATTTTTTCACATAAATTAGTGAAATCAAAGATCAACTTATCTACAATGAAACAAAGTTGATTATGACTAATGGGAATAGACATGAACCATACTTCATTAGAAGTCTTCCACTTAGGCTTGGGGTGTAAACATAAAAGATGTGGCCTTGGTTTATCAATTAGCCATATAGTCAAGCACCCGTGAGCAAGCTCTTTATTTAAGTCTCAATCACATCAAACATTGGGCAATCAACCACAAAGTCAATGCCGATTTGCAAAACATCAAGTTATGTCTATCCTCTAATTTTTGGAAATGCCTTGACAAAACTTTAGAACAATGCTAACAGGTAAAGACAACAAATTGAATTCATCAAGGTCCATAGCACGAAATTTAGAACACCCCTTTATAATTATTATTTTTTTGTAAAAATATGCAAATTTTAAGTTTAAGCCAAATAGGGAAGTAAGTTTACACATTGATTGCACCAACAACTTTCATGTGGTGATACCTTGTATCAATGAAAATGTTAAAAGGAATCGCATGTGCTTTACCTAATTCCACAATACATGGTTGTTGCCTTTCCTTTATCAACTATCCAATACCTTGTATAAGAAATTGGATGATGCAAAAATTAAAAAAATCACCAAGAAAATAATATAATTCTTGCAAAACAAAAGAATTAATGATGAAAAACCAAAAATCAATAAGAAAAAAATTAGGTTTAGGGTTTTAGATTCAAGTCCCATGTCATAACAACTACAATAGAAAAAGTATGTTGGATGCTTTCTACAACCCACAGAACTTGAAAAAAATGCAAAAAAAATAAAATTATTGTGTTTTATGTGGAAGAACACTCAACTTGACTTCCAAACAAAATAATTGCAAAGGTAAAAAAAATTTGAAACCCTTGGATAATTTGAATGTCCGAGAAAATTGAACCCTGAACCCTAAAACAAAATTGATAAAACAAATAAAATAATCAAAATGAAAAGATGGGAAGGTAGAAGTTACCTAGTTGGAAAATACATGTTTCCACCTTTTTTTGTAACTTGCAAAATAAAAGATGAAAACATATCCACCACATCCTTAACAAAAAATTCGTCTTCTAAAAAATCAGTAATCAATCTTGTTGTATTAAGATTGTGAAAAACCCCCATTCATCAAACGCATTTTTCGCCTAGAATTCAGCATGTTTGTTGACTCTTTGATTGCCTTTATTAACATTTTCAACTTCTTTTTTTTATTAAAATCCAAATTAAATTTTTTTTCAAAACATCCCGAATAGAAGATTCAATGTTTATCCCCTCTCTAGATTCAGATCCAGAAACCATGAGATCACAAATACTAAAAATAAAAATCAACTGACAATAAAAAAAGAAACACATACATCAGCTACAAGAGACAACACATAGTAATGTGCACATGAAACATTAATAGAAGTAGGACACATAACAAAATATAATGTAAAAGACACAACAACTACAGGAAACAATACATAGTATCTAACTCTCTCCCAAGCTCCTTAATAGACTCAAATGTGAGTCCAAGGTGAACACAATGGAAGAATGAAGAGTTAGGGTACGCTCCCTGACTCATAACACTTCGAGGGTGGAAGGGTGTGCTGGAGTTTTGTGATAGGGACTAGGAAGAGTGATAAGCAAGTCAATTACTCACACAAACTTGCACAAACCAAACAACAAGTTCGTTAACGCATAATTGGAGCATTTTTGGTGCATGGACGAACCACGGGCAAACACGGATTCATAAGACTCACCATAGCTCAAACTTGGGGGAAGCCACCACCTTCCCCTTTATAGTATTCTTTGTGCTTGGCCATGGGGCCAACACCTAAATGTCATTTTGTCCCAAGACTCCCAAGTTGGAGTTGCGAAATTCCTTAAATTGGGACTCTCTTGACTTTGGGGGGCCATAACTTTATGTGAAGACCTTCGATTGAGGTGAGGTCTAAAACAAATTTGTAGCCTTTGTCAAAAGCTTTCTAATGGTATGTGGCATGCCACCTGCACGTAAGGGAATTAGGGAGATTCTTGACTTTTAGTGGTTGGGAGTCAAATTGCCAATTTGACTCCTGGCCCTTTTTTTGGCCATAGCTTATGTTTTAAGTACCCAAATGGGTCATGCGAGCTCATTTTAGACATTTGCGTTTCAAGAAATTTCTAATGATATAAGGAACTCTTTAATCCAATGAATTTTGACCCTTGCAATCACCCTCTAAAAATTCTGAAGTCTATTAAGACTCCAAATTCAGAGTTCATTTGGGAGTGTGGGGTTCATTCCCTCACACTATCCTACTCTCCTGGGAGCATAAAATGTGACTCCTAGGCTTCATTCTTAGCTTGCACCTTCGTAAGCCCTTACCTTGATCATGAGCTTAAGGTTAGGGTTACAATAATATTGTCCACATGAAGCATTGACAATAGGACACATGATAAAATCTAATGTAAAAGACATAACAACAATTGCCAAAAAATGAACAATAGCATCCAATGAAGAATATGGACTTGTAGGAATACATAATTTTTCAAGGTTCAGAGATGTAGGGATTAAAAAAATGGTCAAACAAGTTACGATTACATTCAAGAGGAGGCAATTTTGAAAATTCATTGATAGAAGAACTAATGAACAACTCATCATTTCATGAACAATAACAAATATATTAGACCCATTTGTAAACCAGACTAAATTGATGCCACTAGAAGTAGAAACATAAGAAAAGTTTATAAAAGTACCACCAAATATTATAAAAAAACAAGAAAACAAAAATGAAATGAACAAAAAAATAAACAAAATTTTGAGAAAACCTATAAACAACACAAAGAAAAAAAGTAAAAAAAAATGACATAGGTTACACAACACAACAACAAAAATAGTGAAACATTTCAACAATGAGGTCATCGCCAATAGCCATGGCACAAAATAATTAGCAATGTAATAACAATAGCAATGCACAAATAATTATAATGCAAATAAAAGACATGGAGATCATAATGAAGTTCAAACACAACTACGACAATGAATCAACAATAACAAAACAATGAAGTGCCAAAAATTATATCAATAAAACGACAATAACAATGTCATGGAATGATAGGAGCCATATTACATTAGCAACTACAACGTGATGAAGTAAAAATAGTTGTAGTTTAATGAAGCACACATAATAGCAACCTAATCACACTAAAAAAAAAACCTAGATGAAGCAATAGTCACAGCCCCATGAAGTAAACAAAACAAATAGAAACACAAACAATAATAATCTAATTGCACATAGAAAAAAAAGATTGACATAATGGTATAACAACAATCACAACCCACTAAAGAAATGTAATGAAACAACACCACAAATAATGTAATGAAACACCAACAACATCAACTTCGTTACATGAAAAAAGATGGACCAATGATAATGTAATAGTTATAGCATAATGAAAAAACAATGTCACACATGATCAAACAACACTGATGCAATGAATCACCACTCACAATGACACAACGTAAAAAAATCATATTCAAATGAAAGAGACAAGCAACATGAGTCTGCTTTCGACAAAAGCTACAAAAGGCAACTACCTTTTGCCAAAAATAAGGAACAAAATAAGTAGCATTGAAGAAATGATGGCATCACAACATTTGGTTTCAGCAGAAAAAATCAAATGCACAAATGTTATAGGATGATTGCAAAAAGAAATTGGATAGTGTTTTTCGTGGTCTTGGTAGTGGATCCTTTAAATTTTTTCAAAAGTAGCTGTAGTTTCATGAACCACAAATATTACCAACCTA
>Ga0209208_10009550_pt1 | contig 12733 bp, 9 predicted proteins | sample S1TSphfallax_3_FD_187694 | JGI IMG/M metagenome (GOLD analysis project Ga0209208, IMG submission 187694) | Host-associated microbial communities from peat moss isolated from Minnesota, USA - S1T2_Fd - Sphagnum fallax MG (SPAdes) (version 2) | ecosystem: Host-associated > Plants > Peat moss >...
CGTGGCTTGTCCCTACACCAAAAGGACCCAGAATGGATTCTAACCAACTCGTGTTGGTTTGTGATGCAGGTTCGTGTAATATAAAAGCTTGATCTCTTCCTAGTCTAATCCCGGGGCTCCCAACTTGACCCTCTACCCCTTTCTAGAGTTGGAAGCCAGGAGTGTGCTACCAAGTCTTGATTCCGCAACTTGACTTTGTGAGACCTTCAACTTGGTCTCACCCCGTGACTTGGGAGCGCGTCATTGACTCCTGACCAGAAAAAGTCGGGAATCGACCCAATTTACTTATCTATAGACAACGTGCGACATATCGTTGGAAAGCTCTTGACGAAAGCTAAAACTTTGCTTTAGACCGCACCTCAATCTGAGGTCTTCTCACAAAGTTATGGGGCTCCAAAGTTGCGGGAGTCCACTTTGGCGCGATTTCAGGACTCCCACGCAGGAGTCTCGGGAGAGAAAAACCATTTGGATGTAGGCCCCATGGAGAGGTGCAGAGTATACTATAAGGGGGAAGGTGGTGGCTTCCCCCAAGTCCAGGCCGTGGTGAGTCTTGTGTGTCCATGTTGCTCGTGGCTTGTCCTAGCACCAAAGGTGCTCCAACTATGCATTAATCACCTTGTGTGCTTGGAGTTGGGACTGCGTCAAAAGTGCTACGAACCAAGGAGTGCGCCTTAACTCCTTCTCCTTCCATTGTCTTCACCTTTGGACTCGCAATTGAGTCCATCAAGAAGCTTGGGGGTGCGTCATAGACGAATTTAGTGTTGGGCCTCCCCACTTTAAGGATCCAATCTCTCGTCAGCACTTTGTGGTTCCTACATTTGAGCATTTGCCCTAATAATTAGTGTAGCTATTGAAACCCTAACCAAGGTTTTATTACCAATTGCCCCTTAAACATGATCATAAGGAATATTTGATTTGATTTTATCTGGACCTAATGGCCTTTAGAATCTAGCCCCACAAAAAAATCCAAAATCGAAACCCTAAGTTGAAGAATCACATAGCACAAGTGTTATGGGTTTCACATGTGTCACCATGTTAGATGCCATACTTGTCACCAATGCCTCCAAACATGCAAATTGTGCCTCCATGGCATTAGGTTGGTTTGGAGTTAACTTGGTGGTTGGCCCTTTATTGGTCGCACCTTTCACCTTTTAACCTTTGCCAAAACCTGGGGACTTCCTTGCATTTCCCATATGGGATTAACCTTGCTATAGCTTTAGATGAAGCATAAAACAATGGTCTGCATCATGGACATATGCCTTGTAATGGGAGCAAGGTTGGTTAGGATTGGGGCTAGAGGTGGTCACTTGAAGAAGATTAGGACAATCCTTTTTTCGATGTTGCCCACCACACCTCCAACATTTATCCTCTCCCCCTTGTTTAGCAGTGTAGGACAAAGAACCCCCGCGGGATTATTGTTTAGGCCCTTTGCCTTTTTATGGTATAGTCCTTGATGATTAACCATGTGATTATTGAATCGATGAGGTCAGATAAGGTTTTGGGGTTTTTGTAAAAAATCTTAAGGTGACAACCCTCTCCTCCATCATGTTGAGCTCAATGCACTCATAAGCCTACAAAAATAATGTCAATGTGGGTTGGGTTGATTAGGTGAACATTATGTCTTATATTTGTCACCATAGATCCTTTTCCAAGATCCCATACCAAAATTGTATAGCCCAAGCCTCTTTGACCCCCTTGGTCACCTTTATCAACCTTTGCATCTATTTGTATGCCTCATGCAAACTTTCATGGGGTCAACCTTAAAATTCTTGCAATGTGTAGAATTTTTTAGTCTTTACACCTTGGTAATTGGTGCCAAGCTCTTCAAAGAACTTAGTGACAAGGTTAAAAGTGAGAAAAACATGTGCCCTAACAGTCAAACCGTTGCCACCACCCCCAGGATGGAAGGACTCACACCTACCCCTGTGATAATGGTTGATGGGGTAGGTGTTGATGTAGCTAATCAATCCTTAGTGATGGAAAAGTAATTTGGCGACCAATACTTGCGCCACTCCTCAATGTTAACCTCATGGGCATCACAAAACTCATAATAGTCTTCCACAAGTGGCCTTCTAGATGTTGGAATAAACCCTTCCATGCCAAAAAAGGTGTAAATTGTTGCAAATTATGCAACTATTACATATCACACCAAATATTGAACTCCCGGATGAAATCATCTAATTCAATGGTGTTGATCGCCCCTGAAAATCGATAGGACCCCTTGGAGGCGCCATACATGTCTTCCATGTCCCACACAAATGGTACGAACATTACTAGTGGTAGTTCTACCTCAAAATCTAAAAACTCTCATTTAGGTGATAATGTAGGCAGGGTAGGTGGTCAAAATCGCACCCCCCACCTAGTGAATCCTTTAACAAACCTATCTCTGGAATTTGAATCCCAACATTTGTCCATGATGAAACCCTAACCTTAATCCAAATCTCCCTACAGACCTTAAACTTGTAACCCTAAAACCCCACTATGACCAATATTGTTGCAGTTGTATCAACTCAACTAATTTTATAAGGATGTTGACCTATTATGACTATCCCTAACCCTAAAAACCTCTAAACCAAAATGGTAACTAACATTGATGCACCTATATGGATGGGGCACTTGGATCCACAAAAACATTCTATGGGGCCAAACACGTACTTGGGGCTTTAATAACCATAGAAACAACAAATGTGATCTCACCAATCATTACCCGATCTCACTGCCACAAAAAGTCTATCTGTCATCAACCCAATCTCATCTAATAACAAAGACCATCACTAGGTATAACCTACTCACCATTAAACCCTAATATCTATGTTTGGGCAAATCAAGGGACAAACAAGACCTATTCAGTAATTAGAGTTAGGTGGTAGCCTTGTCCCATACCCGACCATTAACAACACCAACTACAATCTTTGGGCTCATTGCGTGTTGTAACTAACACACATGGGAGGGTTGTAGACTTTTAACCAAAGTTTCTTATTGAACAATGTGCACAAATCTACAAGAAATCATCACACAAGCTTGTGTTCACCCTATGATGTAACCCGAAAGCACATAACCTAACAAATTTCCCTACCCCCAAATAAAGAATTGTTAATCACAAACATAGACACATGAAACATGTGCAAAAACCCACAATGCAAGGGGCAGGAATTCTTTAACACATACATACCTCCACCCTATAAACTTCATTGGGAGACTTACAATAATAGGTATGCAGAAATTCAAAAGATGATGACACAACTTGATGGCCTAACACTCCACCACCTATGGGTATCAGGAGTATTTACATGTAAGTTACCCGTGTGTTGTTCTTGAGTTCCTCGCCTTCTTATGCACCTCACACCTCCTTGCACCCTTCACGTCACACCACTAAAAAAACGATTAGAAAATGACCCTTCACCAATCTGGCTAAAACCTTCTAAAATGATAGCCTCCTTCACCACAAGAGTAATGGTGAAGATGGCACCCAAAATAGGCATCTTATGTGGGAGATATCAATTTTTGGGATATCATGTGAAATATCACCCAAAAATAGGAATATTAGTCTCTGGACTCCCAAAATCACAATCTCCAAAAGTAGCTAAAAGGCCTACTATTGCATAGAGCTTGCCAAGACGAATCAAATGATGTGAGAATTGTCGAAATCTAAGCCCATATGTGGAAGATATGGCCTATCGAAGATCATGTTAAATAAAAACAAATTTTTAAAAGGATGAAAACCTTTGATGAAAAATCATACATCGAAATTATGGATGAAAACCCTTATACTTGGATGAACCCACTTCATCCAGAATTATGGATGAAAAGAAAAATTTAAAATTTAAAATTTATATGTTGGTAGGTTTGGATTGGTGCCGAACCTATGCCCTAGGTTTAGAAAATTAGAAAAAAATTTGAAAAGGGAGGTTTGGATTAAACCCCCTGATCCTCCCTCGAAGCACATGAGCCTCTACTCATGCCCAAACTTTGAAGGTTTGGAAGAAGCTCAAGTTCTTAACAACGACGATTAGAACTTGGTTCTTTTCGCCACTACCCACCTTGCCTTTTTTTTCCCCCCCCCCTCCCTTCTATTCTTCTTCTCTTTCTCTTCCTCTTCTCCTTCCTCCTTTTCTTGCTTTTCTTCACTTGCAGGTGCTACCCACAAAAATTACAAAGGCAAGGAGCTTTTTTCCCCATTGTTCCTATTCCTCCCCCTTAGCTTTGCACTTTGCTAGGGAGAGAAAAAACAACCATCACCAAGAAGACAAAGGGGAGGTTGGTGTGTTGTCAGCACCCCCCCCCCCCCCCCCCCCCCCCCCCCCCTACCTAAGCTCTTTTAGTGGATGTTGTAACCACAATAGCTCTTATTGTTGGTTGTTCAACGAAAATGCCAACATTCTTCTTTCTGTTTTTTTTTCCTTTTGAACTAGGCAACTAGTTAAGCTCTTGACGATGGCAACAATAGCTTTGGCTACCAAATTTGATGTTATACATGAAGGGTACCAAGAGAAAGGGAAAAAGAAGAAATGAAATGAAAGGGAGGGGGGTGAGCCTCTGCAATAATGGAAGGGGGCCCTCATTTGTGAGTTTTTTTTTCCACCACTCTATGCAACCTTCAAATTACAAGGATTTGGCCATGTTTGGGTTCAACTCCCAAAGGAGTTGTACATGAAAAACATGTATAAAAACATCAAAATCGTTAGGTAACCAAGATTTGCAAACGAACGATAAATGTAACCTGAGCAAAACTCTTACAAAACCAACTTGCAATTTTTAAACCAAATCAAATAACACAACACTTGCTACTAACCCAAACTTTCGTGCATAACACACACACAAGACAAAACCAAAAAAAAAAACATTCAATGTTAAATTAACTCTAGCCCAATTGTAGCACAAAAACAACTAGCTAGACTTTTGGTGATTCAAAAGATTGACTCACTTGCAACAACACAAAAATCCAAGCTTAAAACATAAAAAACCAAAACACTTGCATAATAAGAAAACTTCAAAGTAGAAATTATGCTCTAGAATTTCAAATCACCAAAAGTGATTTGAAATGACATTATGTGGGATTTTATCCTAAAACCAAAATTTCAACCACATTCACACTCAAACCAATTCAAGACAAACTAATTAACCTAATTAACCCAGTTTAGCTTAATTACGACCTAATTGCGTAAGTAAACTAAAACTCCTAACACCTCAAAGGGTTGTAAACTTGAAGAATGAAACTTCAATTTTTTTTGGAATTTACCATAATAATCAGGGTTTCATGTGGCTATAAGAATATAAATATAAAAAGGTAATGGTTCCTAAAAAGATTTAATTCATGTAAGTTCATTGGGAATTCATGACATATATCAATTTTGAGTTGGGGTCAATGTGTTTCTTTTGTAAACTTGGGTGTCAATATGATTCTTGAAATGGTATGCCTTTGGAACACACCATATCTTTTCTTAATTAGTTTTGTTGACAAGGAATCATGTAAAGCACAATTGAAGTTTGAAAAATCTCCTTGTAAATTTAGGAAATTGATATCAATACCATTTGGCAAGCCTAAGGACCACAAATCACCAACCTTATGTTGGTTTAGGTTTTTTTTCATTATTACTTAATCTTCTTCCAATCATGGATGAAAGCACACTATAGGTGATTGCATAATTCTATCATGTAATGATTAAGAATCAATAACTAGCCACATACAAAACAAAAATGATCAAAATATGAATTAGACTCAAGATGATTTTTAAAATATTCATATTGATGAAGTTTTTTGGCAATATGGAATATACATGATGACATTTATACAAAAAAAATAATTTTGAAAATGATGACCGAAATATCAAGATGTAATTTGACATATATTATTTTTAAAATTTATTTTTTCATTCAAATTAATAATTCAGATATGATCATCTTTCAAATATAAGATTTTCATATGATATTAGGGTGGATAAAGTCCAAAAACTAAAAATATACTTGTTTAACCTTGCCATATGGCTTGTGCAATACAACATATCATGTTTATAATGTATTTATGATGTTATTTTAGTAATTTAAGACCATGGTATCAAGGTTACTAGTGTTTGGGACATTATCCCTTTTCATAAGGTCATCATTGGGATGTCTTGTTGAGCTACAAGAGATCCCAAATAAGGTGTCCCTAGTAAAAATTAGGTGAATCATAGCATTTTCCTAGTTCAAAAGGACATCACATCCAAGTTTGGGGAATGCTAAGAACAATGAGAAGATGCCAAGAGGTGTTATGTGAAAACATCAAGAAATAATGAAATGATGACAACACAATGAGAGATGATGAGAACAATGATGCAATGACAATGATAGGGAATGAAGGGATAGTGGGAACAATAGAAAAATGGTGTAACACAAGAAATATGTTAGGGCATATCATGGGGGGGAATTGAATGACAAGGGCCAATAGAGGACAACAAAGGACAACAATGATGTTGGGAAGCATGTTCAACAATGTCAAAGGACATTGGGAATTTTTTTTCATTTTCAAGTGACATCAAAGGATGATGGCAACATTGGGGAACACATTAAACAACACTAAAAGGTATATAAAGAGATACCATGAAAAATAATTCAAGAAAGGAAAAACATTTAGAAAACAAATATTATATATATATTCAAATAACAATGGATGTCAAGAAACACACCAAGGGAAGTTAGGAAACACTTCAAAGGATGTCGAAAAGGACATTGCACTAGTAGAAATTTGCCAAAATGCAACCATTGCATTTACAATTACATGAGATTTCTAATTGTTTACAACTAGTTTTGGAAGTATTTGTAACTATAAAATCAAATTTCAACTATTTTGGTCATTGGTGTGACTATGTTGCAACTATTGATAACTTCATCCTATGGGCTGGATGGTTTTTTAGTCTATTTTCATCCATGAATACATTAATATGTCTCACTAGTGACAATAGTCACCAAGTTAGTCACACCCCTAGAGATATTCTATGGTTATTCATGGGTAAGTTTTTATATACGTATTAAATAGTATTTAAAGATAGATTACCCATCTAATAATTTTTTTCATATACGAATTATCCTTATATATGTATAATTCTCATATATTGAATCTAGAAGTTCATCTTTTCAATCTGAAATTTTCTATTTGAATTTGAAAATTTTTATTTGAATCTCAAAAACAATATTTCAATTCTGATCATTGTTATTTGAAACTAAAAAAATGTATTTCGATTTTTTAAATTTTTATTTGAATTTGAAATTCCATATTTGAGACATGAAAATTGTTATTTGATTCTAAAAGTTTCTATTTCAATTCTAAAAACTTTTTTGAATTAAAAAAATAATATTTGAGTTCTCAAAATTACTATTTGAATATAATTTTTTTAGTTCATTTCTAGAAAACTTTATTTGAATTTAAAATTTCATATTTTCATTCAAAAACTTGTTATTTGAATATCAAAATCGATATTTAAATTCGAATAATTGTAAATTGAGTCTGAAATTTTTTTACTTCAGTTTTTGAATTATTATTTCAGTTTGAAAATTCATATTCAAGATCTGAAAATTGTTATTTGAATCTGAAATCTTCTATTTCACTCATAAGAATTCTTATTTGAATTTGAAAATTCATATTTGAGTTCTGAATATTGTTATTTGAATCTCAAAATCAGTATTTAAATTCTGATAAAAAAGTTTTCATCTGAAAATTTTCATTTCAATTTGCAAAATGTTAGTTGAATCTGAAAATCCATATTAAAATTTGATAATTGCTAGTTGAAGCCAAAAATTGCTGTTTGATTCTAGAAATTGTTGTTTGAATTTGAAAATTGATATTTGAGATCTGAAAACTGTTATTTGAATCTGAAAAAAGGTTGTTTCAATTTTGGTCATTGTAATTTGAATCTGTAAATTGATATTTCAATTGTAAATTCTTTTATTTGAATCTAAAATTTAATTATTTCAATTTTGAAAATTATTAACTGAGTCTAAAAATGGTTATGTCAATTCAGAAATTTGTTTTTGGATCTAAAAGTGGATATTTCTATTTGAAATTGAAATTGTAATTCCAATTTAGAAATTTATATTTGAGTTCTGACAAGTTTTATTTGAATCATAAATTTTGATATTTGAATTTTCTAAAAACTGATTTTGAGTCTGAAATTTCATATTTGAATTCTGAAAATTGGTAATAAGAGCTACAACAATGAAATAATAAAAAAGTAATAATGCCAAAATAGCTAGCTAATAGCTACATTTGTAATTCAATAGTTATTATTATTATCATTAAATATTTATTTTATTGAAATATTTATTAATATTATATTAATATTATGACATGAATTATTATTAAAGGGTTACTAAAGCTACTAAAATTATTATTTCTATTTTATAATGTTAGTAGTATTAAATATTAAATATTAAATATTTATAATTAATAAACAGATATAACAAATGAGATAATAATAAAATAATAATAACTATTTAGTCTAGCTACTAGCTACATTAATAATAATATAATAATATAATATGTTAACTTTTATTATTATAATAATGGATATAGTTAGGAGGTAAACTAAACTAAACCTAATCTAAGTACCTAGCTGAATGTAGCCTAACTTAAAGTAGTTAGTTAATTAATAGTTTTTTGTACTTATTCCATTTTTTTTGTTTTTGTTTTCAAATTTGGAAACTACATGAACAAATGCACTAAAACATTGAAAATACACAAAAAACATTAAAAACCAAGTGTCATTTGGGATGAGCCAAACAAATAGGTTTGACCTTTAAAGGTTAAACTTGAAATAAAATAGGATTTAAAAGCCATAATACCTACTTCTTAGGTTAGACTTAACTAACTACATGACTAGCTTAAACCTATTTACCTAGTGTAGGTAGGTAGGGCTAGATAGACAAGTGAATGGGCCAACCTACTAACCTACCTATGTGGACTATATTAGGCCTAGATACCCTAGGCCTCCTTAAGCTACTTTGTAATTCGATAAAAAATGAACCTACAACTTACCACATGTCACTTAATAATTCGATCAAAAAATTAACCTACAAATTGCCAAGCATCCCCCCACTACAAAAAATCACAACTTGTTTTACTGATAATTTCGGTCAAAAAAACCCCCATATGGTTTTTTTGCCCCCATGTCCAACTTGACTTAAATGCCATTTTGGACAAGTCATTTTGGACCCAATCATTTTGATCGGGTTTTTTTGGGTTAGTGTTTTCAACTAGGTTTTTTTTATTGAACAATTGTGACAATATTATAATTTGGGCAAGGACCAAAAATTAATATTTTAAATTTTTTAAAATAATATGAAAATATTAATTAATTAATTAATTACCTACCCTGCCTACCTACCTAATTGATAAACCTAATAATTAATGCCAAACTTTCATTTATTTATTTACCTACAAACCTTTTGTCTTAAGCTTAAACCAGGCCACCTAGGTTAAACGCTTCATACTTAGTAAGCTTAGGTAGCCTATGTTAGGTTATGTAGTTACCTAGTAAGCCGAGGCTATGTACCTTGTAAGTTTAGGTGGCCTAAACAAGGCTACATACCTAGTAGGCCTAAGTGGCTTAGGTTAGGATACTTGCTTGGGTTTGGTTACCTAACTAGAAGGCCTAGGTGGCTTATGATATGTAACTACCAAGTAAGCTTTGATAGCCTAGGTTAAGCTATATACCTAATAGGCCTATGTGGCCTAGGCTACTTACCTAGCTAATAGGATAAGCTACCTATCTACTAGGCTTAGATGGCCTATGTTATTTACCTAGTAGGTGTAAGTTACATACCTATAGTAAACCTAGGCTAATAGGCTACCTACATGGCTAATAGGTCTACATAATAAGCCTAGGTCACCTAGGATACTTACCTAAAAAGCTTACACTACCTAGTAGGTTATTTAATAGTCCTAAACTACATTGTAGGTAACCTACTAGGTATTATAGGCTAGGTTACCTAATTAAGTTACTAACTAGCTTATTACTTAATAAGTAACCTATTAACTTATTAGATATGTTAAGATAGATAGGTAATCTAAACCTAACTTAACTTATTAGCTATGGTAAATTAGGGTAGCTTAGGTTTAATAAGTAGGTTAAATCATTAAATGAATATGAATCATTTGACTAAGTGTCAAATGATAATGGTCAATTTGACTAAACCCTATCCATTCAATATAGCCAATTTGACTAAGCCATGACCATTTTAATGAACGTTTGTCCATTTTGACCAAATCTTCAACTTGATACTTGGTCAAAAAGGTTACTTTAGTCAAATGTACTAGTCAAATGTAACATGTCTTTTCATGTCCCAAACCTTTAGTCAAAATGGACATACCTTTTAATCAATGTAAACATTTCGGTCAAGTTAACCTTTTGAAAAGTCATGATTTTTTGTAGTGCCTTTTAATTTGCCAAAGATTACACTTCATTAATCTAAAACTAGGTTTCCTTTGGCTAAAAAATATGCCACATGTCACATTGACATTTGTTGTTTGTTGTACACATAGTACAATGTAAGGTCCAACCAATTTAGTTGCATGGCGGTTGCATAAAACATACATTTTGCATACGATGAAACAATATATGTTGACTTTGATTTCATTTGTCATCTACAATTAAAGACGCATACAACTTGTCCAAAGCAATTAGGGGATTTTTAGTTGCATATGACGTAAATGACTAAAAAATAGTTGCATAGGCTAGTCATAAAAAGCCATTTTCCTTCTAGTGTTGGGTGCATAAAAAAAAAGGTAAATCTAAATTTTCACCCCAAACCAAAAAAACAAAATTTGACTAAAGATTTGTTGTTGGTAGGGATGCTAGGATAAACTATAAAAAATCCTAACATGTTCTTAAATAAAGTCATTTTGGCAACCTTGCTTAATAAAGACCAATGTTGGGCAATTTTACTATCATTTTTTTCATTAATTGCATATGCATATCATGAAGAAAGGTCATTTCATCAAAGAGAGCCCCTAATTCCACCCTAGAGAATCCCAAACTCTTCATACTCGCCCTTTATTCCAATCTAATAATATATTTTTTTAAACTTTGAACCCACCTTCATCTTTCGACATCAACCCTTGAAGAAATATGGGGTTTTGTAACCACTATATTTGTGACTACATGCAAATCAATGGTGTTTACAACTAGTTTTGGTGATGCTTGTGATTGTGTCAAAACTAGTTTGTAACTTTTTTTTCCATCCTTCCAAGATGATAACTTTTAGTTTAGTATTCATTCAAGAAGTGCCATATATGTCCCATTAATTACAAACAAAACCAAAATTAGTTGTAACTTTATGTGCATATTAAGGTCTATTAGAAATATTTTAATAGTATTAGAGGCATATTAAGATATACAAGTGTATATTAGGGGTATGTATAATGGTTGTATTATAACCATATGCAACTTGTATTTAGAACATATTAAAGTCATCACTTGCAAACTCCATAACTTCAATCTGCTCAACTTGCTTACTAGCATGTTCCTTATTCAGTCGAAATGCAACCAGGTTCTTATGGAATGATCTTAACATTAATTGAAGTGAAATGGTGGAGATAGAATGATACACAGGATTTGTGACTAGTGATATGCATTTCTACAAGGGTATGAAACTCAGCATTTCTCTCAGTGGCCTCTTCTAACGTTTATAAGTGCACAACATTGATTGCATTTTCAGGGAATAGTTTTCAGGTTACAAAATTTCTTGTAATCATCCTTGGGGTCTTTTTTGCAGTTACTTCGAGCCTTGGAGAAGGAGCGTTTTAATGAATCCAGATTCTCTTTGAGCATGAACCACAAAATGCATTCTTTTGAAGATTGATGCATGGAGGTCTCATTGTTTGGGCGCATTGAAGGCATTAGAGAACTTCACTAGTGTTAAGCCATTGCTTAGGAAGTTGCTTTTTCAAATGGACAATTGTGTGAAAAATAACAAGAATCGTCACTTGCTTGCATTCTTGTAACTCTTGATTGCAAGAGAAATGTTTGAAGAAGTGTAACTAGTGTTTTTAGTTGTTGGCCACATCCATGAGAACATTGATAGTAGTTTTGGATATCTTTCCAAAAAGAATTGAGGGAGCAAGATAATTATGTATTAACTTAATGAAAGCATTCATGGTTTCACAAGATCATTATTTCATTCTTCAACTTATTCAAAAAATCTCAGATTTCAAGACTTGGGTCAAAAGTTGTTTAAAGGATGGGCCCAAAATCTTGGTTGGTCATACTAACATGCGTTTGTTTCGTTATTTTTGTTGATTCCATTGAGTGGCTTGTTATGCAATATAGGGTGTCCCCTACTAATGTTCTTTAAACCTCTAATTTGATTATGCCAAGTGGATGACTTAAGTCATCCCAATTTGCCCTAAGGACATCCAAATCCTATTCCTTTTTGCCATATATAGGGGAATGATGCCACCAAGTCCACTATCAAGGAAAAGTTTATCAACATCAGTTTTTTAAATATGTGGAATTTTGGAAAATGGGGATGTGCAAGGATGAAACCTATGCCAGAAAGTTTGGTTCATATGTAGCTTATGGGGAAAACATCCTTGAATTGTTGTTAAATCTTTTGCCCCATCAAAATTCAACCCTCTTGGAAGGTTTTTGGTCTTCTAATAATTGGAGGTCTAATCACATGTGAAGTGCCATTTCTACCATTGTTGATGCTGATCTTAAAGACTCAATTATTGCTCCATATTGTGATCCTAAAAACATGC
>Ga0209208_10009551_pt1 | contig 12732 bp, 11 predicted proteins | sample S1TSphfallax_3_FD_187694 | JGI IMG/M metagenome (GOLD analysis project Ga0209208, IMG submission 187694) | Host-associated microbial communities from peat moss isolated from Minnesota, USA - S1T2_Fd - Sphagnum fallax MG (SPAdes) (version 2) | ecosystem: Host-associated > Plants > Peat moss >...
ATGGGCAGGGTGCTTGACCACTCCATAGTACATTGCATAATCTCTGGCAAGCTGAGTGAGCAAGTGAGCTTGCCATCATCAACCACACTATCAGGGGGGGCACCATAGATGGGATTTGAACTGTGAACGAGCCCATGCATAAGAAGAGCAATATTCAACATACCTGAGAAATCAGGGACCTTAAGTCATTGATGGCAGTAGTGCAATTTTTGACAAAATCAGGGATACCCAATGCATTCCAAGTCAGATCTGCAAAGCCTGGATCCAGCACTTTTTGTAGCTTGGTGAGCCATGACTTGAGCAACTTCGATTCTGTTGGCCTCATCATTGCTAATGTTGCATAATAGTACTGCAAACATGATGTCATGCCAAAGGGCGGTGGCAGCAGCCCCCATTAGCTGCTGTTGTTAAGAATCAAAGACCAAGACGACAACGACGACACACTGAACTGAACACACAACAACAAAATGGTGGCAGAAACTTTCAATAAAATTCTGGAACAAATTTGTACTGGATTGCTGTCCAGTAGTTATGAAGGTTTCTTGGGAGGAAATTGATAAACCCTAAACCCTAAACCCTGAAATGCGCATGAGTTTTGTTGTACATGTACCTCTAGCATGTTTTCCAGGCTCTCTACATCAAGATCATATTTGTCTTCTTGTAGTGTCACACTGAGTGCAAATTCAGGCAAGTGGAAGCCCATTGCATCCAAGTATTTGATCTCCCTGATAATTTGAGCCAGATTTCTGCTGAAGTTTACTTGCATTGTCTTACCCCCTTCTTTCCGCAACACAGGCTGCAAAGAAAATGCCAATGCCCCCCCCCCAAAAAAAAAGGCAATATAATTTTAATAAAATATTGCTTTCATCCACAACTGATAAATCACCTGAATTGCTCACATCCTCAACACTTTTCAATGCTTCTCAATGGGTGGGTAGGTAGGTGGGTGACTGGGTGCTCCAGCTTTATTTAGAGAGATCCATTCAAAGAAGGAAAATTCATTGGCCAGAGGTTTGATAAGGTGAGCACGAAGTAGTGATGTCAATCTCTGGAACTGGCACTGTGATCAGTAAGTCTCAAAGATATTATACCTGCTTCAGATAGAATGTGGCTTGCTGATTTACTGTTTGTGCCCACTCAATGACCCAGTTCTTCTCAAAAATCATCATTTGCTTTGCCAAGGAACGATACTGAAAATCCATCTGCACATTTTGCACATATCCATATATATATATTAGATGATAAATGGAGAGAGGTACATACATACCAGTGTTGGTCTGGTATCGACTTTTTGACCATACCTGCCTGGGTCCTCCCAGTATAGGGTACTTTTCCAAAAAACTCCATACCATACCAGTCCAACACTGGTATGTACATATAGACTGTTGAATTGCAACTGATTGGTATTCAATGGCTAAATTGCATGGATGCAGAGCTGAACATTTAGGGTTTAGGGTGTAGGGTTTATTGGATTTGAGAAATATGTTTTTTTATGTACCTCTTGTGCCAAAGGGTTCTTCGTCATGTCAGTTCCCTGTGATTGAAAACTGCGCATTGTTTTCCTCACACGCATGAACAAGGAACGTGCCCAGTTTATTGATCCTGCAACCGGTGGCTAACCCACATCTCATGTGTAAGCACATGTGCTGCTGTGCAAGGTAACAGAATGTCCCTGATGTTCCTGCCTTGCGCTTGCACAATCTTGCACTTCATCACACAAGAAACAACAAAACACATGTGCCCACAATTAATGATGTGTTGGGCGTAAAGTACTGGAAACACTATTGAGATGAAGCACCTGATTGCGTGTAAGAGGTGGAGCAGCACGACACAGCTGAAACACCTCCCTTGTGAAATTTATCTCCTTCAAGAACTGCAAGGTACCAGATGGCACAACCTACTTAAAAATTCAAGCTTTGAGAGATATCAAGAACCTGGGCTGACAATGTCAAAAGTCTCAGTAACAACTATTACTGTTTCTATGAAAAATGGAGTTCAGCAGGTAGGTAGGTAGGTAGGTAGGTAGCAGAAGTAGGTCCATACAAAACTACATACACTGCAAGATGATGGTTGTTATGAGTCAGTTATTTCTACAGTCTCAGATTTGCTATCGATTTGGGTACCTGAGAAAGGATGTCATTGAACTTCTCCATCATTTGTCTGTTGATTGCACCTTCACTCTTTACAGTCTTGAAGCTTTGCAGCAGCTTGAGAGCACCTGATCAAAATTGGAAGGCCCAGGTGAGGAGTTGATGAAGGAGAAAGAATAAACACCAACACCAACACGGTTAACTAGGCCATATACATACATACATACATACATATATATATATATATATGTATTTTTTGTGCAGGAGTTGAGAAGAAAATGTGATGAGCCATCCAATCTCTGGAGCCACCTTCAGCACTGCGGAGCTTTTTGAAAGAGGTGTCAATAAAAGCTTTGGTTAAGTCCTCAATTTTCCCCTTGTCTTGATCAAACTGGTACACAACTGCTTGCCACAATGCTGCATGTGACTTGTCAAATGCATCAAATGGGAGGTTCTCAACTGGCGCCACCATCGCATGCACTTTCTGCTTGGACACAAAACAAGCCATAACCACATGATTAATGACTCATTTTTTACAAGATTCATTAGGAAAAATCAAACCTGAAAAAACTCTCATTTGAAGCAAAGTTGCAAATTTTCTCAAAATTTCCAAAGATGCTTTGAAACAAAGACTTGTTGACAATGACCCAATGATGATCAAACCTTTGCATCAAACTTGCAGCAACAAATTCTGCAAGAAAACCAATAGATCCCAGAGCCATAACTCCCATGAAAGAGTTGGCAGCTCTAGCAGATATGGTAGGTATGTCCATACCTATCTATGTAGCACCCACCACAACTTCAATAAGAAAACCCATGATTTCTGAGGGCGGGTATTGAACATGGTTTTGGGCTCAGCACTGGTAATTAGGCACTCACATGGATGACATTGTCAATGCCCTGGACATCCCCAGTAACTGTTTTCAGGTCTGGACCCAGAAAGTAAAGGAAGTCATTCACCACTTCTACAATATGCATCAAATCGACACAAATGGTTGACATGTAGGTTGTACGCTCAAATAGCTTTTTGCGATCAAATTCCCACCTGCATGCACAACCAACAACCGTCACCCATGTTCAATGCCAAAACTCTTACCTTTTTCTCTTTAGTGTACAAAAAGCACAAGGCTTAAGTATAGCCCAATCAATCATGCATTGCCCATTTCTTCATTTTGTTAGTCGTCTACCAAACAAGAGTCCACACCCGTTATAAAAAACTCAAAACAGCATCACAAAACTCAATTTATGTATCATCATTTTGCAACCTTGTTTTTATTGTAGATATCAGGTTTTTTTCAGCTCGTGTTTGTGGTTCTTGAAAAATGGGTGCCTGGGTTTGAAGTTATTGTTTCTGAACACATCCTTTTGACAGCTCTTGAACTTCCCAATTTATTGACTTCTTTTTTATTTTGGGTTGTGGGGGCGGCCGGGGAATTGAGTTGGAATGTATATCTGAGAAAAAAGCTTACCTTGGATCTCTTCCACTAACTTCAATCTTTTCACGAACCTGCAAATAGACATCACTCCAAGAGTCTAACACAGATTTGGAGGTGCTGATCAACCGAGTCGCCTCAGAGGCTGGTCTCTTCACCAGATTTCTGAAGTCTGTTTCTTGAGAAACCCTTTCAGCTATCTGCAATTTCCATTGGTGCTAATAAATCAATGCCTTATTTTGCAATAAATAAATTACATCTGTTTATAACTTCTTAATAGATTTCTGATGCTCCACAAAACACAAGTCAAAAGAATCAATCTGCTGTGCATCCTTTTGAAAACCTGAAAATTACAAAACTAAACTTGTCATAAACAATTAATGTGGATTAAATAATTTGTTATTGAATTTCTTGATCAAGTGTTTATCAATTACCTGATAAGCAATCCGCTCCATAAGTGAACCCATACATGCATCGTCAGAGTAGTAGCGAGATATTATCCACACCATGCGCAATGCACTCATCATTGGGCTAATGGTCTCTAGAGCTCTTGGCAATTTTCCATCACAAATAGTCTGGCAGATAATTATGGGTCAATCACACAAAACTCCCACAAATCAACATGAGTGCAAAGAGGACAAAAGGAGCCACACTTGCCACTTAGGGTGACTTCTTAGAAAGTAGTGGGTTTGCTTGCCAGGATAATGTAACAGACTGGGATTGGTTATAGAAGGGGATGGAATAGAAAGTGGATGAGATTGACACTAAATCCACACTAGTTGTGCAAGGTTTATTGAAGCCATTTGTGTCAACTCTAGCAAATTTAGCAAAAAGAATGAACACAAAAAAGAAATTCTTTTATGCGGTTGATTGATGGAGTTACCTTGAAGTGCCTTTCTAGAGTTGTTAGAAACTTCACATTGTCCTTAGCTTCAAGAAACATCTTTGATAACTCAGAAACCTGCAATAGACAAGATAGTTCAAAATGAAAGAAAGGGTGCAAGACCCAACCAACCAAGCACCACGATTTCCAGAAAAACACCAAAAAACTGTACTCAAAATATCATGTGAGATCAAAATTGTGTAAAACTGGGTTCATGATTTGTTAACTTGCCTGGGCTTTGAATGTCCCTAAGAGATTGGAGTTGCTACTTCCAGCCTCCAGCACAGAAAGCATCCTCTTGGCTTTTACAGAGTGAAGCTGCTCATAAATGCTACTTAAGGAACTGCTACGATCACGCCAAAACTCTGTCTCTGCCAGTGGACTCTTTCCAAGTGGCACCTGCAAAAATATGACAACTTTGCCATGACATTGTCAACATCAATAATCAGTGAGCTGCTCAGACCATCCCAGGAATTTTTTTTGTTACAGATCAAGAAGCTCCTGAAGATCCCTTGCATAATAATGTGCACAGAAAACAATGGTTTGACAGATCATGATAATCCAATTATGTCATTTCTCGTATTTACTAAAATTTGCTGATAAAATTGAGCATTTTGAGTGTTGGATATCAATTTATTTATTTTTTAACCTTCATGGACTCTCGGTGAATGGCAGTTCCAAGTGCCGGTACCCAATCTGAGAGCGTCCCTTCCAGCTGCACATCACCCAATCCATTTAAAAAGCTCACAAAAGACCAAAAAATTTATTCCTTCACTGGAGACCCATAAAATCATCTTTCAAGCAGAAGAAGCAAGCAGAAGAAGAAAAACAAATTCAGGGAGAATAAATAAAGCCCACAAATCTTGTCTCAGAAGACGATTCTTTTTTTTCCAGGGGTAATTAAAAAGAAGAAGAAAACTCTAGTAGAGATGTAAACTCCTGCTGCAGGCACAGATGCAGAGATCTATCTTGAAGAAGGGAAAAAAAATCCTAAAATAATTCCAAAAACCTGGCATGTACGACATACTAGAAGAATGAATGCAGAATTGATGGACTTGAGAACAAACAAAAAGAACCCATGGAAAGAACCTGCAAAATGAGCTCATAATCCACTTCAGTCTTGTCCATGCTTTCTGCAGGTATGGTGGGGATAATGAGTTGCAAATCTCCATCTAATCGCTGCTTGGCATTAGACACCTAGTAATAAGATTCCAACACAAACACACAAAAACTGATCATCAGCTTGCTTGCTTGCCAGAATGATCTATGATCTAGAAGTTCTTGTTACGCAAAAAAAGCTCAACATCCAGGTCCACACCATACTAGTGTCAGTGTGCAAAATCAGCATCTGCAATCAGCCTGACAACAATTGACGAAATAGTCTACATACAATTGCAGGAAAAGGTTTGTGCAGCAGGTTCTTCAATCACCCAAATTTTCTGCACAACTTGTCCAAAATCAGAAGGACATTTGCAGGGTTGTTGAAAGAATGCAGGAAAGCTTTTTGCAGCAACTGTTTCTTCCAGCTGACTGTCGGAGGGTTGTTGGAAAAATGCAGGAAATCTTGTGCATATGTTTCTGAGCTGATTGTTGCACCTGGGTTGTTGAAAGACTGTGGGAATGCTAGAAAGTCAAAGTGGGAGATAGTGGGTTTAGGGTTGGGATCAGGGTTTGCAAAACAACAGTCCTCTGTGTGTGTGTGTGTGTGTGTGTGGTATGTGTATGGGTAGTACCTGAGCAGTAAACCTTTGCATGTTGGTGAGGAGTTCATGCCCAATGTGCTCCATCATGTGCTGCTCTTCTGTCACCCAAAACCTGGACTCACCTCGCATCCCTTGTTCTCGTGCAAGCAGTGGAACAAACAGCTGCAGCATCAACTACTCACCCACCCACAGCAAGAAGCACAACATGTCAATCCTCAACAACACAACAACACAAACACACACACACACACAAATGCATCATTGCTCAAAGTCTGCAAACAGTTTGCAAACTTCCAGACTTACAGATTGTCAAGCTTCAGCAGCCTGATAGTTAGTTTCTTTACGTACCTGTTCCAAGCAGCTCAAGGAAGGTCCTGATGGCAGCACCCCATACTCCACATGGCTATCCATGTCGTTGTCCATGGTGATGATGTCCATGGAGCTGCCAGTGCTCATCATCATCTTCAAGAAATACACAATTGTCACAGACAGTGCATGCTCTGACAAGTACCCAGTCGACACACACAGCACTGGATCCTTCCTCTCCACCATCATCTCCACAGCTTTGTCGTTGTTGCCTCCTCCTTCCTCTGCTGTTGCTGCTGTTGTATTCTTCTTCTCCCCTTCGCCCTGTTGCTGCTGCTGCTGCTTCTGTTGTTCTTGTTCTTGTTGCTCCTGCTGCTGCTCCTTGTCTCCTCCTTTTTTGTTGTTCTGATCTTTCTTGCCTGTTTTCTTATTGCTCTTGTTCTCTTCCACGACAATAGGGTCCAGGGATTTCTCTTGCTCTTCTTGAATGACAATGGGTTTATTCTCCTCCTCCTCTAGCTTCTTGGGTGGTGGAAGATCGATCATAGTTTGGACCAGCGTCACAACTATGTCTGAGTAGAAGAGGAGACAAGGGGCAGATCCGTCTAAGAACTCCTGGAAGCACTTGGCGCCGCTCTCAGTCTTCAATGCCGTGTTGAAGATGTTCCTGGGCATGTCCAATGCGATGCACACTTTCTGCCGCAACCAATCCACCCGCACGTCATGAGGCGGATACAAGCACTCATCACCTTCTGGATCTTGTTCTTCTTCTGTCGCTGCTGCAGGAGCTTGAACCAGCTGCAATCCATCATCTGCACCCAATCCTCCAACTGCCACCCCGTCTCCTCCTCCTCCTCCTCCTCCTAATGCTGCAACCACCACCGGTGCTGCCGATGGACTGACCACATCTGCTACTGCTCCTGCTGCTGAATCTGCTGCTGGCAATGCCGGCATTGCAGCTGGGGTACTCATCGTCTAGACCTCCTCCTCCTCCTCCTTCCTCTTCTCCTTCTCCTTCTCCTCCTCCATCAATGGGATTGCATCAACTTCTTCTTCTTCTTGTTTTCTCCTCCTCCATCATCAATGGGACTCCATCAAAAACTTCTTCTTTTCTCCTCCCTCATCATCAATGGGATTGCATCTTCTTCTTTCCTTTCAAATGTGCAACACAATTGCACAATTTGGTGCAACTGCTACAATTTGTGATGGCAGATTCTAGAAATGCACTAAAGAAGTTAGTTTCTTCCAGCATGAATTCAACTCTAGGCCTCCTGTTACTCCTCCTCCTTCTCCTCCTCTTCCTCTATCAATGGATTCCATCAACTTGTTCCTTCTTTCAAATCAGTTTTCAAGACCAAATTTCTTGTGGTGCAATTCAGTGGTGCACAATTTTGCAACTTGCAGCATTGAAAACTTTCTACATAATGGGTCCTAACAAAAAATCATCAATTTTGAGTACCATTTCTTGTGGTGCAATTCAGTGGTGTGCATTTGCAACTGCAGCATTGAAATTCTTCTACAAAATGGGTTCAAATCATATCATTGCAATCTTGAGCACCATTTCTTGTGGTGCAATTCAGTGGTGTGCATTTGCAACTGCAGCATTGAAATTCTTCTACAAAATGGGTCCTGATAAAATCATTGAAAATGTGGAGTTTATTCCTTGTGCAATTCTGTGGTGCACATTTGGAACTGCAGAATTGAGAAATTTCCACACAATGGGTACTGAATGGAATCCATTGCAATCTCAAGAATTTCCCGTGCTATTCCAGTGCACATTTGCAACTGCAGATTGAAAACTTTCTACCACCGAATGATGGGTCCTACTAAAATTGCAATCTTGAGATTTCTCAAAAGAAAGAAGCCAATTCTACTACTAGTACTCCTGCTGCTACTGCTCCTGCTGCTGCAGCAAAATCCAAGCTTTGATTGGTGTGTGTATTCTTTGTTATGGTTGTTTGTGTGTGTGTGTGTGTGTGTTAACTTTTCTTCCTCCAAACTTCTTTTTTCAATCTGTTGATGTAGATCAGAGACAAGTTGGTTTTTTTTTGTTTTTTGGGTTTTGATTTTGGCTGCTGCAACTAATCAAGGAAGTAGCATTCTGAAATGTGTAGTGGTTTTATTATGGATTTTTCTCATGCTGAGTTTTTTTGTGTGGGGCATGGCATTAATGCTAGCATTTCCAAATTTTGCCACTTCTCTGTAATTTGGGGAGTTTTGTTTGTTTGTTTGTTTGTTTGTCTGTTTGTTGAAGAATTATTCAATTTTGGGGGGGGGGAAAGAAGTCATCTGTGTAGGCTGTGTCTGTTGTAACTTGTAAGCAACTAACTCATCATCAAAAAAGACATTTTCAGTTAGAGAAAAGAAAGAGACATATTGTTCTTCACTAAATAGGTAGGAGATTCCAGAGACATTTCTCATGGATACACACATTCTCCAAACACATGGTTCATGCTAAACTGGGTTTCAACAATTATAATGAAATCTTTGTAATTAAAGTTTTTGTAAAACCCAAGATTAAGTTTAGGCTACTTTTCGCTCTTAATTAAGAAAATGAACCTTGTATCATTGAAACAATGATCTAGTGTGGATATTTTGCAAAAATGAACTAACATTTGCTAGTATCAAACAATACCACATGTAACATGGATATCTCTTATTGCTTCTACAAATAACAAATTCTTCCTTATTCCATGCACATAGAGAATATTGTTCACCACCCTTCATTACACTATGGTGAAAAATTATAGTGTAGCCCTTGCCATACACCATGTGTTATTATTTTTATGTTGTTATTTTAAATATCTTAGCTTATTTTATAATATATCTTATGTTATTTTAAGTTACCTTAGTTATTCTAATTTATATCCTAAGTTATTATAAATTATTATAAGCTATCATAAATCATTATACCCTAAATTATTAAAGGATATTCTATCGTTAAGTATCCTAGCTTATTAAAGACTTTCTACTTTTAGTTATTATAAGTTGTTTTATCCTAAGGTATAATAACTTAAAATGGTATAACATAAAATATAATGACCTAAGGTAAAATAACATATAATGAAATAATACATAATAAATTAAGGTGGAATAATCTAAGGTAGATTAATCTAAAATAACCATAATAGCCTATGGTAAATAACATTGAATAGTAAAAAATAACATGTGATACAATAGCCAAAATAGCATATGGTAAATAACCTAGCATAGCCAAAAATAATTTATGATAAAATAACCAACAATAGCCTATGATAGAATAGCCAAAAATATAATTTATGATAAAATAACTTTAAATAAATAACAATAGCCTATGGTAAAATAGCCTAAACTAATTTAAAATAACCTACAATAAAATAACCAACAATAGCCAATGATAGAATAACAAAAAATAACGTATAATAAAATAACCAATAATAATCAATGATAGAATAACCCAAAATAACTTTGGTAGAATAATCAAAAATTGTCAAGAATAGCTTAGGTTAAAAAAGAATGTGCATAATAACATGTGATGACAAAAAATTACTATTCATTTAAATAATGGTTCAATGGTTAAACTTGTTCCTTAAACATGGATATGAAAAAAAGTAAAGAGTTCAAACTTTCACACTTGCACCTTGGGTTGGTGGAGCCCTAAGTGTATAAGTGGGTTATGTTCCTAGATGTCTAGTTTAAGTTCGAATTAACTATTAATGAATTTATTATTGATGATTTAACTATTAATAAATTTATTGTTAAAGATTTAATTATTAATGAAATTGATTAATTATTGGTGAATTTAATTAGTTATTAATTAATACACTTGTTCATAACAACTTGTCCCCATTTAGTAAAGGGTTGTTCATTTTCACCATGGTAAATTTGTCCAATTTTTCTCAAAATTTAGTGAAACACAAAATGAACTTGGACGCAAATCTTATCTATTAATTCTGTCTGTGTGACAGAGCTTGGCGTTCAGGCCGACTGGGCCCGGCGCTAATCAGAGGGCGGAATTTCCTGTTCCCAAAGTTTTCTTTTAAACGGGATTCGGATCATCTGAACTGGATAAGAATGAATCTGCTAATCATCAGGCTCATTAGTGTTGACCTAAACAAGACCTGGCCCGGCAGTCCCGAATTTCGACTGACCGAGCCCAGTGCTAATTGGAGGGCAGAATTTCCTGTTCCCAGAGTTTTTTTTTAAAAGCCTGGTCGGTCGGAATTTCCTGTTCACAGAGTTTTCTTTTAAAAGCCCGGTCGGTCAGAATTTCCTGTTCCCAGAGTTTTCTTTTAAAAGCCCGGTCGGTCGGAATTTCCTGTTCCCAAAGTTTTCTTTTAAAAGCCCGGTCGGTCGGAATTTCCTGTTCCCAGAGTTTTCTTTTAAAAGATATGTGGTTTTTGAAGCGGCTAAAACGGGATTCGGATCATCTAAACTGGATAAAAATGAATCTGCTAATCATCAGGCTCATTAGTGCTGACCTAAACAAGACCTGGCCTAGCAGTCCCGGATTTCAAACGACCGAGCCCAGCGCTAATTGGAGGGCAGAATTTCCTATTCCCAAAGTTTTTTTTTAAAAGCCCGGTCGATCGGAATTTCCTGTTCCCAGAGTTTTCTTTTAAAAGCCCGATCGGTCGGAATTTCCTGTTCCCAAAGTTTTCTTTTTAAAAGCTCGGTCGGTCGGAATTTCCTATTCCCAGAGTTTTCTTTTAAAAGATATGTGGTTTTTGAAACGGCTAAAACGGGATTCGGATCATCTAAACTGGATAAGAATGAATCTGCTAATCATTAGGCTCATTAGTGCTGACCTAAACAGGATTAGGTGACCCTAATCGGATCATCTCTCCGAGGAAAATAGAATCGCGTCACAGAGAAAATGTGTGTGTTTTTGTGATGTTTTTGCAGATTGTTTTCATCGATTTGTGAAGGTTTTGATGCACTGTTGACGAGAGCAGTGGTTTTATTGCAGGTATGTATGTATGTGTTTGCTTGTGGTACTGTGTTTTCGTAAGCTGATTTTGTTGCAGTTTCTCGGCCTGGTAGTGATTGTTTTCTTCTCGTGATCTTGTTTTGTTTTGTTTTTTTTTCCAGTTTTAGTTACGTTGTTGTGAAGCTTTATGTTTGTGCAACAATGTTCTAAGTGAAGTTGTTGATGAGGGTTTTAGAGGGGAAGTAGATAACAGATGAAGAAGCCACAGGACAAAGAATATTAAAAATAGAAGGGAAAGTGAAAAGAATAGGGAAGACACAAGGGACAAGTTTTTTCGTAAGCTGATTTTGTTGCAGTTTCTCGGCCTGGTAGTGATTGTTTTCTTCTCGTGATTTTGTTTTGTTTTCTTTTCTTTTCCAGTTTTAGTTATGTTGTTGTGAAGCTTTGTGTTTGTGCAACAATGTTCTAAGTGAAGTTGCTGATGAGGGTTTTAGAGGGGAAGCAGATAACAGACAAAGAAGCCACAGGACAAAGAATATTAAAAATAGAAGGGAAAGTGAAAAGAGCAGGGAAGACACAACGGAGAAATGAAAAACATCTGTGAGTTTTGTTGAACATTGTTTAACATTCACTGTAGCGCCTAATCAATCAAAGCTTCAAGACACTTTATAATGTTAAAAATAGAGCCAACCTAGCCTCTTTTCTCACCCTTTGTGCTCATGGAGATAGTCTCTAATACCTACTTTGACCCAAATAGGGCCCACATCTTATGTACAACTAAATTTGGGGAAGTTCAATTAGTGTGAACAGATAGGGTTTTGAAAATTGAGTAGTGAAAGTTAGTCATTTGGGTGCATGACTGGGGAGGTGCCAAAAAATAGATGCAGAGTGCTACCCTGCATAGATTGTGGGGATTTGGGTTGACATGATGTCCCCACGTTCATGACACAGGTCACTTTGAGAGATAAAGCAAGCAGTGATTGCTAGGTTACTTTGGACACTGTTGAATTACTGAAGAGACAGTGGAAGACTGTTCTCTGACTCTAGTCCATTAGATAAACACATGCTAGAACAAGGGGTGTGTCACACTGTGGCCTTGCCATTTACATGGAAAAGTCTCCTTAAGGCAAAAGAACAATTATGGAAACTCAATAATTTCACCATGCAAAATTGTAGTCCTAAAAAAATCCTCTAAAAGAAACCAAAATCCTTCAAGATTTCATAACAATATAACTAATCTCAAGTTTCAACACAAGCCCAAATATCATCTTTTGAAGTTCCTCATATAAAAATAGACCTATTATGTAGGGTCCAAAATCCCTTAAGCTACTATACTCTATAATGAATCTAAACACAATATCCTCCTTGCCTTGGTAGGCAAAGCCAACAAGTTGAATTGATATATCAT
>Ga0209208_10009552_pt1 | contig 12732 bp, 13 predicted proteins | sample S1TSphfallax_3_FD_187694 | JGI IMG/M metagenome (GOLD analysis project Ga0209208, IMG submission 187694) | Host-associated microbial communities from peat moss isolated from Minnesota, USA - S1T2_Fd - Sphagnum fallax MG (SPAdes) (version 2) | ecosystem: Host-associated > Plants > Peat moss >...
TCTCTTGCTCTTTGTGTCTTAATGCACTAGGTGGATTTTGGTAGTGTAGTTGGAAGGTGTCTTAGTAAAGCCCTCAACTATGGGCTTTCCTAGAATTAGACCCACCTCAACTCCACCTCATGCAGGCCCTTATTCCAGTAAAGATCACAGCTAGTGTTGTTTACCCTACACTAAACAACTGAGAATATTGAAAATGGCATCATCAAGAATCCCCAAAATCAAAATCATTGTTTGTAAACACACCAAGGAACTTAAATTTTATTATGTTAAATCTTTTTTCACAAATTGAAGAAATTTGGCAATGGTGGTGGTGGTCACAAGAACCTCTTCTCAACATCAGCTTGGTGTTACCAAAATTTTCATTGGTGCATGTGGTCAATCAATCCTAACACCATGGTAAAATCCAAAACTTGAATAGATTAAATGCTTGATTATTTTTTAACTATCCAAACAACAAAAATATTACATTATTAACATGCACATAGGTTGTCATGGACCAAGGAACCTTGATTGGGCTATAACATTGAATTTGGCCTTAAAGAAAAGAAATTTGAACTAGTCAAAGTTTGAGATAAATGATAGATAAATAATATCTTTAAAAGAATATATTGAATAGCATGAGAGAAGTATTAGGTATTACCATCATGTCCTCATTATAAAATTTCAATTAACACACATGAAATTGCTTAAAACTTGGGGTTATTATAACACCATGCAAGCATATAAATTATTTAACAAATATGCAAATATTCAAGTTGTTCAAAACAATAAAAAATGATCCAATATGTTCATAGATTTTTTTAAATTGACAATATTAAAAAATAATGATCATTTAATATTTTCATTAGACAATAATTCATTATAAGATTTTTTTTAATTATACCTTATTAAATACAGGTCAATGCATGGTTGGGTGGACCAATTTGTTATAGAACCAAAGTTCCTATTTACTCAAAAAAATGATCAAATTTTGGAAATTAAAACTGGTTTACACTAATTTCTTCCATATTGTTTCATGTCATTAATGGCACATCTAGAGTTTTTTATTTCTTTAAACGTCTAAGAAAAAAAATCATAAAATATTTCTTCCTCCAATATGATATGGACTTATGAAAAAATGCTCTTGATTAACCCATTCAAAAATCCATAAATATAGTTTTAAAACTCAATTCATTATTTATTATGTTCCTACATTTATTTGATATTATATCTTATTAATTCCAAGTCCCTAACATACACCCCATCAATCAATGGACCATAATATAGTCCACACAGAAATGGAAGTCAAAGGTGCAATCCATGAATTTTGAGTTCAAAAGTTTATGGCTTTTATAATTTTTAAAATTTTGTAAAATGATTTTGTGCATCATATAAATATTCAAGTTAAGATTTTTAAGCACTATTAGGAAATGCATCCTAGTTCACTTTGGGTTTCACTAAATTTTGAATGAATTTGGACACTTTTACCTAGTGAAACAAGGTTACTCTCAAGTGAAATACAAATTTATCAAACCATTCACTTGTTAGTTAATTAACTAACCAATGTGAAAATCAATTAAGTTTTAATTATTTAATTTATATATATAATATTTTAGGTGTATGTATGTCCGGTCATCGTCCTTGGGGGTAAGGGGGTTAGGGTTAACACGCCTTTCATAAATGGCTTTGGATGGTCAAGAACAAAAGGCTTGAATGGACTTGTGGCAAATGCCGCAAGCAATGTTTCATGACCCAAAGACAATGACCACAGAAGACTAAGCTTTGAAAATGGTGCAGTGGAATCCTTTTCTTCGTCTTTTGCTAATGGTGGCGGCAACTTATCTTCTTTTGTTGTCAACTCCAAATCAAGCAGCTCAAGCAGCTCAAGCTGTAATGTAGCAAACTTCAGTTGCTAAGTGCAAGAATCCAAGTCAAGAGGCAGAAAAAAAATCTCAAACCTTGCATGGTACTCATAACAGCAACAGCTTGGCTACTCATGTGGAATCATCAAACAAAGTGGGTATTATCAAGGAAATGCAGATTGTCTACTGATGACTATCACCTCTCTCTCCTCTTCCTCCTCCTCCTCATCATCACTCACATGCTTAGAAACAACATCAACAATTTAGCTAGTTGGAACAAAAAACCCTTCAGCACTTCTTTGTGGTGGATTTGCTTCCAAAAGTTGTTGTGGAGCCATGGGTTTGCAGGGATCAGGTCTTTTAAGCTTACCATTTGGTCTAAAGATAATGCAGCAACAACAGCAAAATAGGAGGAACACCCACACAAATCACTCACAAATGGTTCCAATCCACGCTTTGGGAACAAGTGGTCAAGACAAGAACGATGATATGAAGAAGATGGGAGAAGCTAATGAGATGCAAGAAGCCCTCGAGGTAAAAAAATCTACAAAACATGACCCATCATAACCCATCACCATCATTGTCTTTACAATGAATTTTTCTTGTTGACAAGCTTCTTTTGTGTGAATCTCTCTACTTGCTTATTGCAAATTTGTTGCAGATTTGTGGGATTTGAAATCCAAATACACAATAATGGGCATGGGCATAAGATGTGTTAGTGGTGGAGGATTTTTCATTCTGAGCAAACGTTTTGCTAAATGATTTAAGGTTGAAAAGTGGGGTAAGGGTAGCGGTTTTCTCATTATGCTGAATGATTTAAGGTTGGAAGGGTGTTCCATCTTCTGCTGAATGATTGATTTTTAGGTTGATGATTGTCATTCTTTGTTCGATGTTGATGGGTTTTTTCTTGGGGTGGCCTATCTCATGATGGGTGCTTGTTTTCTGCTGCTCTTATTGCTGCAGGGGAAGTGGCATGCAGAGTTAAGCCATGCAACAAGAAACATAGTAGGGGATCAATCAGAGGTGAGTTGGAATAAATGTGAATGGTTTTCTGAGTTGTCTATGCCATTGGTAATAAAATGTTTTTTTAACTTCACAGATCCTTGGTTACCTTTCCCACGGAATGGACCTCTTCACCTATCTCCCCCCCTTCAACACAATAACCCTCATTAAACTAATGAACAAAAAGGAAGAGGAAGCTCCTTTGGAGGACCCGTGCGTCTGTCGGAATCGTCTTGCTCGAAAGAGGCACGCTATTTGATCTGAGGAACAACGTGCAACGGATGCCAGCCGGCGAGCAGCTCAGAAAGCTGCACGCAACGATGTGCAGATTGCTTTAGAAAATGCTACACGTGCTAACGCCCAGATGCTTTTGCATCTCGATAGGTAGCAGGAAAGGTGTAAGGTAGATTGTCAAACTCACCAAGGCCAACGAAAGTAGCTGCTGGAAGAACGTCGCCAAGAAATTCAAAACGCTAACCATCAAACACGAAGTGCCCAGCATGAACAAGATCGCATAAACCAAGGTGGAAACCAAGTGATCCCTTTAGTGCGTTGTGAATTTGACAATAGCCATCATGGTCTTCACCACACTTTAGGTGAAATGACCACCGTGTGTGGCAAGTGTGGCGCCCTGCACTTTTTGGAGGAACGTGCCGCATCAAGTTCGTGGGCCAATCCGTAGTTTATACTGTGCTGCATGCAAGGTAAAGTGATGTTGCCCCCGTTGGCACCCCCACTAGAGCCATTCAAGCGGCTCCTTACATGTAACAAAGCGGATGCAAAAGACTTTCGTCAACGCATCCACTCTTACAATAATGCATTACCCTTCACATCTCTGGGGGCCAACCTGGATACTAATGTTGCCCAACCTAGCAATTATACTTACCGTCTTCGCGATGAGCTTTACAATAGGATGGGGAGTCTATTTCCTCAGCCTGGCGAGGCACCAAAATTCGCCCAGCTATACATCAACAATCCACATGCCGAGCTTGATGGGCGGATGGGCAATTTTGGCAGCCTGAATAGGGACACCATGCAATTGTTGCAAACAATGATGCATGCATGTAACCCTTACACCAACATCTACCAAACAGCCGCAGAATGGCTCCAAGGCGAAGCTGTTGAGATAAATCTTCGTTTGGTGAACGACCGCCACACTGATTTGCAGCATTATAATGCACCAAATGCTAACAAAGTTGGCACATTTATGGTTAGGGGCGATGTGAATGAAGCAAACCCATGCAACATTGTTGTGCGTTCGACTAATGGTTATTTTCAATTTATCTTTCCCCTGCACAGTGCATACGCGCCACTACACTACGTCCTTTTCTTCCCAAATGGACGCAACAAATGGCATGACGGCATCCCATTGAATGGATTTCAATGGGATGGCTTTGGGTTCATCCAGGATGACGAGAATGCAATAGGTGGTAAACGCGGTTCCGCGCGTGTCACCATGCTTCAATTTTACGCATACATGTTGTAACATCACGTCAACGAGGAATGGATTCTACAAATCCGAAAGGCTTTTGTAGCAATTCATTTTTTACACGTATGCATGTATTAAATAGAACTGCTTGAAGTTTATTGGCAAAAACCAACAACAATTGCATTACGACCTGTACAATGGTCTTCAAGATGCATTGAATGTTGGCGACGTTCTCAGGAATGACGTTGGGCAGAAGATGATTTTCTTGTCATCGTTCCAAGGCGGTGAGCACACCATGGGCCAACTATACCAGGATGCCATGGCCAAGGTTCGCAAATTTGGTAAACCGGACCTTTTTGTCACGTTTACATGTAATCCTAAATGGAAAGAGATTACAGATGTGCTTCTCCTGGGGCAAACTGCCAAGGATCGCCCTAAGTTAGTAACTCGCGTTTTCAATTTGAAACTTGATGCCCTTTTGAAGGACATCAAAGACAGTGTTCTTGGCAATGTGATTGCTAAAATTTTGGTCATCAAGTTTCAAAAAAGAGGTTTGCCCCATGTGCACATTTTAGATGAAGCGTCGAAATTGCGCATCGTCGAGGACTACAATTTGATGGTATCGGTCAAGATTCCGGACCTGATATGCCATCCTAAAGCGTACGAAACAATCACTTCGTGCATGGTCCATGGGCCATGTGATCCAAATTTTCTCAATGCACAATGCATGGAATAGGGAAAGTGTAAGAAAAAGTACCCGCGTTCCTTTAGGAAAGAAACGCATTGTGATGTTGATGGGTACTTTGAGTACCGACGTTGTCAAACCCGCATTTTTGTAGATCCAAAGACGCAATGCGTGGTGGATAACCGATGGATTGTCTCGTACAATCTTCACTTGGCAACCAAGTACCACGCGCACTTCAACATGGAGATATGTTCGTCCATATCTACCGTTAAGTACCTATACAAGTATGTGTACAAGGGACCTGACTGTGCTACTGCCATTGTCGAAAGGCAAGCGAATATGCTTGGCCAGGAAAACAACAGGCAGGCAATCGTTGCCAATGGTGAGTGGCAAAACCGCTATGAAATTAAAGCATACCTTGAAGGACGCTATGTCTCTGCTTCCGAGGCATCGTGGCGTCTTTTCTCCTTTAGAATGCAAGGCGGGACACCGTCTGTCACATGCCTTGCCATGCACGAGCCTAGAATGCATACAGTCATGTACAATGATAATGCTAGTATTTTTTAAACTATTAATAATGAGTAAAACCAAAAAACAACGCTCATCGAATACTTCCAAACCAATATTGATTACCCCTTGGCCAAAGAAGTCATATACATGGATTTTCCCTCCGTGTTTACATGGACCAATGGGACGAAAAAATGGACCATTCGACAGAAAGGGTGCTGTGTTGAGCACCTTTATTTCGTCAGTCCTTCCGTTGGCGAACACTATTTCTTGTGTACATTGTTAACAAAGGTCAAAGGTGTTGTTTCTTTTGAAGCTCTTCACACAATTAACGATGTTGTCCATGACACATTCAAATCAGCATGCATTGCACTTGGTTTGTATGACGCAAATGACGAATGGAATGCCTGCTTGGAAAAAAAAATTGGCATGTAAACAAGTGCGCAGTTACGGTCTCTATTTGTGACCATCTTGGCCTTTGGCATTCCAAGTGAGTCGTGCATGCTCTGGGACAAGTACAAGGAGCACATTTGCGATGACTACAAATGATCGGTTAGAGACTAATCGCCTATTTGAGGTGGAATGTGATTACAATGTCGAGGTCTTGTAAGCTGAGGTGGCTATGGCCATTGAAAGCCTTAATGATGGGTAGCATGCAGCCTATAAAGGCGTAATCGATGCATGTGCTGCCCATCACGCTAAAGTCATATTTATCGATGGCCCTGGTAGAACGGGTAAAACCTACATCAAAAACTTGATTTTGAACGTTATACATTCGCGTGGCGATATTGTACTTGTTGTTGCCTCTTCAGGCATTGCCGTGCTTTTGCTTTCAGGAGGGCGAACAGCCCATTCGTACCTGAAGATCCCAATCGCGCTTGACCGTATGTCCTGCTATATCCGTAAGCAAGATGATTTAGCAGCGCTAATCCGTCAAACAAAGCTCATCCTTTGGGATAATGCTCTTATGACTAATAAACTCGCTTTTAAAGTGGTGGATCGAACTTTGCGTGACCTTACAAACAGGAACGAGCCTTTTGGCGGCATTATTTTCGTCATGTCAGGGGACTTTCACTAGGTCCTTCCAGTCATCCCCTGAGGATCCCATGCAGACATTGTCTTTGCATCAATCAAGAACTCCTATCTATGGGAATTTATTGAGGTATTCCGTCTTTTGGAAAATATGTGGGTCAGTGATGCCATTGCTATTCACCCCGATCTTGGGAATCACACTTTTGCAAACTAGTTTTTTGCCTTGGCAACAACGAGCTAGAAACCATCGATGAGGACTACATCAAGTGTCCAAACATGATGGTACTCCCACTTGCGAACACATGAGCCATGGCTATGGCCATCTACCCTCAACTACACGAGGGCCAAGCCACAAACGAGTATTTGCGTGAACGCCCGATTTTGGTTCCTTGCAACAAGGAGGTTTCACTAATAAACACGATGGTTTTAAGCTACCTTCCAAGCGCACACGTCAACTTCCTCAATGCGGATTCCGCAGAGGACATGGAAGTGGCGAATACATACCCTTCCGAGTTCCTCAACATTTTGGAAATCAATGGCATGCCTTCACACAAGTTGTCGTTCAAGATTGGCGCACCAATGATGATGCTGCACAATCTCGAATGGGACATGTCTGATTGTTCGACACTTCACAATGCGAGTCGTTGACACTGAGATCATCATAGGCAAAGGGTTCAATAATGTGGCCTTTATCCTGCACATTAAGTTCATTTCCAATAACAACAGTTTGCCATTTACATTTGCAAGGAAGCAATTTCCTTTACGGTTGGCTTATGCCATGACTATTAACAAGTCTTAAGGGCAAACCCTCTCTCATGTTGGCCTTCATCTTGCATGGCCAACTTTACATTGTAATTTTTAGAAAATTATGTAACATTTAATAATCATTATTATATTAAATTATAATTAAACTATGTAAATTAAATGTATAAATCAACTTAATATCATTAGTATAAAAACATTTATTGTGTGTGTGTGTGTGTGTGTGTGTGTGTGTGTACATTATTGAAATAAATTTATGAATAAGTTTTTCATTTTTTCATTTGAGCAATTTATCAATAAAATACGAATCATCAAATTTGAGATTTTGTATAATGTTTAAATAAAGTATGGTCTAAATAAAATAAACACTAAATTGTTTACACAACAAGTGAAGTGGCTTGGTGGTAAAGGAATTCAATTCCATCCTTGGGGTCCAAGGATCAAACTTCACAAATAACATTATTGTGGTCAATGATGGAATATTGACCAGATATTCCATACCTAATTAAACTACCTTAAGTTAGGTGCCTACCTAGGTAGTTAAGTGGTTTACTTAACCATTGAGACTAGTTTTTAACCGAACTTAAGTGGTGACATGTGTCAACAATTGATAGGATGAAAAATAATGAAATTAAAAATAATGGAAACAATGTAGGTTGTATTTCCCATGAGATATGTAATTAAAACAATAAATCTATTGGCCATGTCCATTTAATATAGTCACCCACTATGAAAGGTCAAAACATTTAAGCATGCAATCACCATTTCATAGGTCTAAAAAAAGGGACTAGCTAATGTTCCAAAGCATTTAATGTCACAATTTGAAATTTGGTCACGAAAAAAGAAATTTTGTGAAAAGGATACAGTTGTTTCTAACTTAAAATTTCAACATGTGTCTTATTTTGAAAGGGTGATATCCAAAAGTTTGGTCATTGATCAATTTGTATCAAGCTACATAAACCCTTTGATTTTTTTTCACTAAATGAAACATTTTTCACTACTTGTTAGGAATCAAAACCCACTAGTGAAACACACCAACATGCCAAAGTCTTGTTGTTGCATAATATTATTACTCTAGTGGGATATTCAATACAAGTAGAGGGAATGACAATGGAGTCAATGACAACATGGGAATATGTTGTTAACTTACTAAAGGGATATTTTTGGAACATATGTTGGGCTCCTTCATGTTAGCATTAATTTTCACTCTTTTTGTGACAACAATGAAAATTTTGTTAGAACAAAAAAATGTGATGCTCAATGGGATCCCTAAAAAGGAAAAGACTCTTATCAATATTTGAAAGGTTCTAAACTTAATATGAATTCATGGATTGAGTCACTTTGGCTAGTTGTGCACCAACACCCACAAGACATGGTGGTCATATCCTTGTGCTTTTTTAAAGGAATAATTACAAAAAAAAAGGTTTGGAAGTTGACAAGGTGGAACACATTATTAAAACAAATCAAACTCAAGTTGAGTGCACATGTAATGTTAGTGTTCCACCCTTTCAGTTGAAGGCCCCAAAGACAATATAATTTATCAATGGTCACATAGGAAATATTTGTGATTTTGGTAAAATTCAATATTTTTGTAATATTTTGAAAAATAAAAATACATGTGCATTTTGGTCCATTCAATCACACTAATACCTTGGTTTTCCCTCACCTACATTTTTACACATGTTCACAAGTCATAATGCAAATCTAAGGCCAAAAAGTTCAATCTTGGTCCTAGATGCAATTGTTAATAATTGCCATGTGAAATTTATCATCTTAATGATAAGAATACATGAACCCAAACTTTTTTATTGTTCTTTACCATTATTTTTTGAGTAGGCAATAAATGAACTTTGAAATGGTACTATTATATTATGTTTGAGCATTGTGAATACAAAAATAGATGTGTCCTATAACCATTTCTTAAGGATAGAACTAAATTGTCTTTGTTGGACAAACTAGATGGAAGTATTGGATAGATAATAATGTTGTCATTATTAGATAAACTAGACAAAAGAAGTTTTAACAATTAATAGGGTAGATATAAGTAGAATATGATTGTGTAGGATTAAGATTGATGTGGCCTAATTCAAACATGTTATATATATATGGTGGGAATTTGAATAGATCTTGAAAAATCATTTTGAGGAAGGAGGATTTTTATTTTATTTTTGGAGGAAAAATTAGCATTTGAAAGAAAAGTAGTTTAGAAATGGAAAAACTCAATTAAGGATATTAGAAAAGAAATTTGATGAATAAAAATAATGTTACTACAATTTTTTTTGTTTCCATATCTTTTGTTTTCCATTGAATATGAAAGTTCAATTTTGTTTTAGATTATTGTGCAAAAGTTAAAATTTATACAGATATGTGCTCTATAATGGGATTTTGGTTGAGTTTTGTTTCTAAGTTTTGTAGTTTGTTATAAAACAGATTTTGTATATGCAAAAGAACATGTTAAAAAATAGATTCCAAAATAAAAAAAAATGTAAGAATATTATTGTTTACCACCATTTCAATGAGATCATGAAACATTTACCTTATGTTAATGGACTATGTTGAAAACTGCACATCAAACATGTTTCAACTCTTGCATGTTAAACAATTGATGCACCATCTGAAAATTTGTTTGAGATTTAGATCCTCCCATAGTTACAACTACTTAGACATTTTGCTTTGTGGTTTCAAACATAACAACCTAGCCTTTATCATTTGAATAACTCTAACTTTTCTAGTATCAATAAATCATTTACTTGCTTCATTTTTTTAAATTGTGAAAATTCATTTAGTTGATTATTGCATAATCACAAGGAAATTGATGTAATTTTAATGCAACTATAATGAAATCCCAAGTGATATATATACGATCTCCAAACTTGGTGCTTGAATTACCACATATGGCATATGAGATTTAGATTAAGTCATGTCCAACAACAAATAAACTTCCCAACCCAGAAAATATATATAGTTTTACCACCCATTGAAGTCTATAAGAAATTTACCAAAACAACTTTGTGAATATTGACCCTTTGTCATAATGCTACCTTCCTTGAAATACCCTTCTTTTGCAGGGAACATTGATTGAAGTTTAATCTTCTTTTTTAATGTTATTATTGGGTTTTCAAGTGTGTGTCTGTTTTGGCCCTTAGGTTCTTATGTGTCATGTCAACAATATGATCGATCATCTCAATAATAAGATTTTTTTTGGTCTAGAGTTTAAACAAATGTTGGTATTTGGGAGTTTGGTGTTGGCCCTTACTATCACGTCTTTGGATTTTAATCATCTCATTGACACTAAACAATCCAAGTCCATTGGGATCAATCATGAGTGGGATTGTTAATAGTTGTTCATAGCTTGTTACTTCACAAGTCACACACAAGTCACAAATTGTTCATAATGATTCTATAAATTGTTCATGTGTACATTCTATAACACATTTTGGGTTTTGCAGTTAACCTTTATGACTACGTATTAATTAAAAAAGACATTTGTGACTAATGACTATTAAATTGCTAAACCCATGTCATTTCACCCATTTAGTTGCAAAGGACATAATTATAAAACACAATTGTCTTATAATTAGGATTGTTTTATTTTCTTATAATATTGAAATTCCATGTCATCATTGACCTTGGTATGACATGTAAAGTGCATGCCATGTCAACCTAGTCATTTTACTCAACTAAGAGTTACAAAAAACACCTTTATAAATGAATGACATGTGTCAAAAATGTATAAACACATGTTTAATTATGAGTCATCACACATGAGCAAAAGTTAACCTAGCTTAACCTAACCACCTTAAGCTACCTAACCTAAGTTAAGTGGCCTTTGTTAAAAGAAAATTTGAGCTCCTACCTAGGTAACTTATGTTAAGTGGCCTAAGTATCATAAGTTGCAAGAACAAGAATTTGAACCTCTCACCTCCCAATTTGGGGGCAAGTCTTCATCCATTGCACTACCCCATTTTTTTATATTAAGTCTATGAAACACAAAATCATAAAGATCAAAATTTTTAACTTCAAATTAAATTAAACCACCCTAAGTTGACATATCTCCAAACCTACCTACTAACCTAGCCTAGGTTAACCTAAGCCTCCCAAGTTGATTAAGATGAGTTAGGTCAACTTAAACTATTTATAAGCCTAGCCTAGGTTAACATAAGCCTCACTATGCTAAAAGTAGATTAACTTAATCTAGCCTAGTTAGGATTACTTAGGTTCTAGGTTACACTTAAATTAAATTAAGGTAGACCTAATTATTGTTTAGACCTAAACTAAGCTAGGCTTTAAACCTAGGCTAATCTAAAGTAGACCTAGATTAAATTAGGTTAATTTAGGCTAGACATAGACTAAGTTAGTTTAAACATGGCTAAACATAACTATTTTAAATAATTTGGTTGAAAATAATCACCTAGGCTAAACATAGCTAAATTAATATATAAATTAAACTAAACATAATTGTTTAAACTAAACATGGCTAAATATGGCCCTAAATTTTTTTTAAAAAATATTTAAATTAAACATGGTTAAACACCTTTAAACATAATTATTTATGCCAACAAGGTTTTAAATTATTAATGTATAACTAAATTAATATATTTTATATTTAAAATAATAATTCAGGTTAAACATGGCTAAACTAGCAAAATGAAATTAAACATAATTTTTATGCTAAACATAATTAAACAATGATAAATTAAGCTAAATTTGAATACTTAAATTATATTTGGTTAAATTTAAAATTTTAAAAATAAAGTTTGCTATTGAAACAATACATGGTTAAATCTAGCTAAATTGTAATAAAATTATAAACTTAATTAATAAAATGATTGGTCTTATGTGACTACAATTGTTTTTAGTCATTTTTGTTAGTTGCATGAGTCATAAGGTTGACTATTAGTTGTTAAAAACATTCTCAATTTTTTCATAATTGTGTTGCATAAAACAAGTTGTAAAATACATGTTTTGCCATTATGAACACTTTTGACGACTCAATAAATGCAATTTTATTGAAATTAATGTCATGGGTCATTAGGTTGACAACTAGTTGTTAAAAACATTTTTAGTTGTTTCCTTAATCATGTTGTACATTATATAATTGCATAGGACAAGTTGTAAAAAGGTGCAAACATGAGACATGAGTCACACCCACCTACTTTTTTATTACTTTTGTGACTGCTTTTGGGGAAACATTCATAAATATTCTTGGAATATTCTTGAAAAAATATTTTTAAATTTTTCTTCATACTATTTTATTAAGGTTCATGCTAAAAATTTGGCAAAAAATGTCATTTTTTAGAAAAATGAATTTACAAAATCTTTTACTGCTTATAAGCAACCATTACAATGTTTAATGAGTGTTTTTGTTAATTTTTTATTCATTGGATTAATTCAAATTTATTCACATGTTCCCATGATATATTAAAAATACAACTATATAAATAAAATTTATAATTTCAACATCAAATTAAATT
>Ga0209208_10009553_pt1 | contig 12731 bp, 9 predicted proteins | sample S1TSphfallax_3_FD_187694 | JGI IMG/M metagenome (GOLD analysis project Ga0209208, IMG submission 187694) | Host-associated microbial communities from peat moss isolated from Minnesota, USA - S1T2_Fd - Sphagnum fallax MG (SPAdes) (version 2) | ecosystem: Host-associated > Plants > Peat moss >...
GAGGAAAATGTAAGGGAAATAAAAAGTAATGAAACAATCTATAAAAACTCAACATATTTGTAGGAAAAATGCTAAATGACTTAGATGGAAGTGAATATTTGTTAGTTTTAGTGTCTTAGGGTTATTATGTGTAGGGTAAAGCACCATGGTAGGCCCAAAGTAAGGGGGGCCTAGGACAAGGCGGTAGGCAATTCAGACCAAGCTTTTGTGTGGAATGTTCATCACCCTCTAGGCTTGGGAAAGCATCAGGTGAAGGTTATCATGAACCTAAACATAATTAGGTCATGAAGCAACCTTTTCTTATTGGTGAAATTTCATCAAAACGTGCGAAATTCAAGAATTCAAAACTCAAAAATGAAGTGATTTTGGAGATGTTCCATCTCCATAAGAAGTGAGATCAAATAATTTAAAATTTTGGCAGATTTCTATAATTGGGTTTTCACTGTGTAGCCAAAAATATAGAAGGATGATTAAAGATTTGTATTTCATATTCGATTTATAGCCAGATTTGGCAAAAATCTTCCTAGGGTGATAAACCAATTTGTTACATCCTCCTATGGATGATTACCACTTTCGTTGCAAACAAAAATTCCGAATGAAAACATTGGGACTCAGGAGAAGTAAGTGTTTTTTTGAGGTGAAATTTCACAACTTGGCCAAAATAATAATATTAATATTAATAATAATAAAAGGGGAAAAAACACTAATTTTTTTAATTTTTAGGGAATTTTTTCATCATTTTTGGAACTAATTAAATTAGCTACATCTAGACCTAGGAAGTAAAAGATAAGTTATCTCATGCACACAACCAATTGGATAGAAATCCTAGAGCCTTCATGAGTGGTAGTACTAGTAGTTGTGCAACATGGAACAAGCTTCATGATGGATATGATGATAACTTAATGCAAAATCTGAAGCACCCAAAAGCCTTCGAAAAATGGAGGTAGTGCACATGTTCTTTCCGAGTATGATGATGACGTTGTTGGACCATATAGGTATTCGTTGTCGTGCACTTGCATCACAACTTTTGTTGTATAAGAGTGTCGTAAAGGCTTTGGTTATTTTTTCAATACCATGATGCCTAATAAAGTATGTGTAACCTATTTCTCAATTATAATTGTCCTATATTATTTGTTTGTGAAGCTTTCACCAAAAAAGGTAATGCCCATCAAACACCTATGTTTTTTTTTTTTTAAGGAATTTTTGTTTCTAGTTAAAGTGGCAATCATCACTACTAAAATTTAGTCAAATTTGGATATATAAATGAGATATGAAATACAAATGTTTAATCAACCCACATTGAAAATCAAATAAAAATCTGAATTTTTAAACTTTTTTATTCCCCCATTTCTATAGATTGAAAACCTCCAAAATCATCTCATACCCACAATTTTGATCTTGAATTTCTTGTTTTGGTGAAATTTTGACAATAAAAAGAGAGATACTGAGAACCTAATGCTTGCCCAACCACCCTCCAAATTTCCATCAAACTCATAAAAGCCCCACTTGTATAATTATTCGGAACTTGGGCTTCAAATTGCATGGACAAATTCTCAAGTCAAGGTGTCCGCTATTAAGCTTCGGGTTAACCCTAAAAGTCCAATTGACAAATTTTTAATCCAATGAAACACGAAGATGCATGAATTTTCCATCAAGCAAATTGAAAGGAGTTCTTGTCCATGTCAAAAACCTATGGTTGGATTGACCATAAATCCATGTTAGTTGGAAAGCAAGCCTAAATTATGTTCATAGAATGGTTGAAAAACATGAGCATTTTTGGAGGCAACCCTAGTCCTAACTCTGGAAATATGTTTGGTGTTTGCAACTAGCCAATGGAAAAACCACAAAAATACTCTTTAGAACCACCAAAAGATTGATATTATCTTCACACACAAAATGGTTGGAAAAAGGGGTGTTAGTTGTTTGAGCTTTGGTTTGCTAAAAATACTTTTAAAACTACAAATCGACAATCCCTTTCAAAAATCACAAAATTCTTAACATAGATGCCAAAGAGAAGAAAAGGGTCCATCTCCCCATCCCCCCAATAACCCAAGGTTGATTCTCTTTTGATTTAAGGGAGTAAAGTAGGCTATATTTGCAAGGCTAAATTGGGCAAGGTCAATTCTCAATTAATTATTTGTTCAAACCGAAAAACTTGCAGGGTTGCTTGTGTTGACTCATTCAATCATGAGGAAAAAATGGTTGCAAAGTCCACTCTCCAGCCTAAACCTCTATGAGCTCAAAAGAAAGAAAGAAACAAACAAACAAACTCCAAGATTAGAGATTTCAAAGCTACTAAAATGACTACAACTCTCCAAAGGAAAAGCATCTTTTCTCCTTCAATTTCTAAAATGAGCAACCCAAATTTTTTTCCAACATCACTTGGACTTCCTATTATAAGCTCCGTGTACATATTCTTCATTGCCAAAGTTCAATGACCCAACATGTTCATATTCTTCATTCCCAAAGTTCAATGACCCAACATGTTCGTATTCTTCATTCCCAAAGTTCAATGACCCAAAAAATTACAATAGATTCAATCGTGGTATGAGTGTGAAGTAAATTATTTCATCATACCCAAGAATCGTATCAATGATCAAACCATTCAATTGAATTTTTGCTACCCTTTCCTCCTATGGAAAAAGCATATGGTAGTTAGTACCTATGGTATATTTTTCATAATTACCTACTACCTCTACCACACACATCTACCACATTCCCTCTCTCTCTAAAGGCTGCACAAAGGCATGTGCTTGGTATGGAATTTTATTTTTTCTTTGGCTTTTTTTTCTTTTTCTGTTAGTGGATTGAAATAATAATTGAGTTTGAAAATAATGGAAGAAGCACCAGGGAAGGAGTTCGAATCAAAGTTGGCAAGAACAACTTACTTCAGAGCTTATAATGTCTGAAATGAAACAATCCCAAGAGAAAAAAAATGGGGATATGTGCAAGCAAGTATTGGTAACAAGCTTAAGCTTAAGGTATCAATCTATATACTATATAGTTCCAGCCTCAAACCCACCCAACAATGATCTCGACTCTGGACATGAAAGCTCAAGTTTGGCATTTGTTGGCTCTGGCTGAGAGAGAGAGAGAGAGAGAGAGCGATTACAAAACAATGAAATTTTCATTTGGTCTCACATTTTGATGAAAGTTTCATTCGTGCTTCAATTTTTGAAGGACTTCATCACACGGAGGGTTTTCGTACCTTGATGATTATCATTGGTTTGAACTTTGAACTTTGGCATAAAGGGGTAGTAGAGCCATTGGATGGTGGGTGGTGGGTTGTTCTCAATAGATGCAAAGACTCTCTTATCAAGTTTGAAATGATGATATGGTGATGTGTCTCGAACTCCATAAAATTAACTACATTGTATCATATGTAGACGTACGAACTCTCATAGATGCCAAAGCCAAAACACAACAATCTAAGGTGTTGTTGCATGTTGCATATGTAACACATAGTCATCATAAATGCTAACTCCAGGCTTGTCAGTTCATCATAGCTGTTGAAATCGCATTTCTTTCTTTCCTTCTGGGGGAGAACATGAAGTAAGCCCAAGTGTTCAGACCAGACCAGTGTTGTGAGGGTATCCAGTTTGAAGGGTAAAAGCTGCCAGTTCAGGGTCAGGTTCTTGTAACCTGGACCCCAGTTGCCATCAACTTGCCAAATACCATGGCAAAACTAAAATCTGGGTAGCATTGATAATCCTCTTGTTTGCATAATAACCAAGTCACAATACCCCAGAATCAATCATGTTAGAGTTATACATAAAGTCCCATGATTAGGGGGTGAGAACGGTCAGTTTTGGCATAATAGGGCATCAAACTCGAAACTGGGAACGAAAATTTTACAAAATGAAATAACTGGGACCAAGACTAGATTTTCCAGCAATTTTGATGGTAAACTGAGTTTCATCCTGTCTTTCCTATTGCCTCAGCGCCTCCACTGCTGTTACATGTATTTTCACACTGCCCCTACCTGTAGGACTACTATAACTATTCTCCAACCTTGTGCATCAAATGCTGAGTTCCCAGCATTTCATACTGAGAACTTTTATAAAATTTCCTTATACCACTGAAAGAGGGGATAGAGGGTGAAAGGAGGCCCAAAGACTACATTTACTCTATTGTATGAAGAATTGTCAAAGACGACAGCAACTCGGTGTTGATTTTTTCAATTTTGTAGTGTAGCAACAGTGATGGACAACTCCAGACAGATTTCAACCAAATGAAGGACACTTTTGTATTCAGCACCATAGAAACTGGTGAAAAACAGTGAATTGCAACCAAAGAAGAGGAAACAGGGTGAAATTTGGCAACTTATTAGCTCATTTCCCAATCAATCAACCAATCAATCAACCAATCAATCAATCAATCAACCAATCCCATACCTCACTTTGAAAGAGAGTGTCAACCAAGTTTCTCCAAAACCAAAAATGCTAAAAAATTTGTAACCTTGGGGACGGTGGACTTGGTCACTGAATCACATTGGGTAATGCCCTGCTGCCATGGCATGTTACCCTACACATAGATCATCTTGCTAGCCCAAGAGAGATACTACAGTACCTTGGTAGCTTCAACAACACAATAATTAATTCATGTTGAAATTTTCATTTTTCTTGAAGACAGTAAATGAAAAAAAAATCAACATTTCCAAAAGTAATAGAATCAGTGTCAAAGCTGCCAAGGGAATGGGGTAATGATTTGAGTTACAACTTACTAGTAGTTTCCAGCGGGGTGATCCATGCACATAGTACATAACTCACATCTACATCCGGTTAACCCTTAACAGGAGGCTCAGGCAACCCTGCAAAACCTACTTCCACCAAGCGGTCAGCTTAGAAAAACATACACCCACATGCATTTTAGTCACTACTGCACTTGGATCAAGTCTTTAGCCTTTAAGGGTTAAGCTCACACTCTTGTTTCTTTTTTTCTTAAACCCATGCCCTGAAAGCTTAGAGCAGCTGCCCAAATTGACAAATCAAAGTTCAGCCTGCTGCAAGTGACTTACATAAGTACATACATGCTTACAGGCTTTAGTTTATCCACAGTGCTGACATTATATGCTTACAACCCATGATGATCAAAGTTCATCAATGCACACTCATGCATACAGACAAAGAGTTGCTGGAGGAAAAAAAAAAGATTCTAATGTGCATGACCATTAAACATCTGATTCTTGGTTTCCATGGAAAGTTGAAACCAGAGAGGCATATCTTCAAAGATTACCTACCTTGCTCAAAGGTTTAAAACTGGACAGAAAAAATCTTTCCAGGCCAAAATCTTTCTAGGACTACAGAGCCCCAAAATACAACATCACAGTTTATGGGCCATGTTGCCAATAAACTTGTGTCTACCAAAAGTTCAATGATGTTCTCACTTGCATATCAAGGAACAAAACAACAAAGTGATGCCCCAAAAACCAGAAAGCTTGCCAAAAAAATGACTATCTCCAACAAGTAATTCACATGGGAAAGCGTTTGCCTCCATCCAACCAGTCCTAGTTGCAACAATAATTGAAGTCATCTCCAATCCTTCACCGTTCATGTGATTGGTGTACACTATAATAATATATCATGGGGAACAGTTCTCCTTGAAGAAAATAATAGCATTCAACTCAACAATATATTCAAACCAAAAACCAAATTGGGGGCCCCATGAACACATCCAAGTATAGATGGAAGGATACTCAGCCACTTCTTGTGGTTCAAAATTAGGGAATCATTAAACTATTGATCTTTTCTCCATTTTGTAAAACACATAGAGAAATTTCCTACTTGGAGGGCACCTGATATCTGCAAAGCACCCCAAGAAAACTGCAAAGAACTCCAAGAAAACTCCTAAATAGTATATTTGGAGGGCACCATACAACCATGAATACCCATCCTAGAACAGAGTAGGGACATTACACATCCCCAAGAGTGTAAGGGATCTTAAACCTACCTTACAACTCCTACCAGGTGTAAGATCCCTCACAATCTTAAAGTGTACATAGGTGTAAAATCCTTCCCATTCTTACAGAGTAGGTGTAAGAACCCTCCCCCTCCTACACATCATGATCTACACATGTTTAAATCCATGATGACCTGCACCTCATGCATTCCAATGCCCTGAGTTGGGAGGCATTTTCAAAATATGGCACCTACGACAAGCCGATCACATCTGTTTAGGTTCATGATAACCTTAACCTGGAGTTTTACAAGGGGTAAAGCCAACCACAAGTGGAGCACATTCACAAAATGTGGGGTCAAACTTAACTAACGCCCCATATCCTACACCCCTCATTTTGAGAATGCCTGCACCCTTGGGCTTTACCCTAGACATGAATAGCACACCTACTCCTTAAGAGTGGGAGGGATCTTACACCTATATAGGATCACTCCCACTCTTGTGTAGCTGAAGAAATCCAATCTCGTGATCTTCAAATGGTAACGTTCACCTTATGCTTTATGATGGGTACATTCCCAAAATAAGGACCCTAGAACTGTCACCTTCAACATGAAAACCAGATGCCATCACTCCCTGACAAACTTCATTAGTTTCCCACAACGGGTTTAGATAAGTACATAATAATCAGCTCATAAATTTGGGCACACAATTGCACAAGAAACTGTGTCCTGAGTTTCCGTTGCCATTTTAGAAGCAACAGGAAGTAAAATTTATGGCATGGGTAAGACTCAGAGATAGCTAATACAGAAAACCACTAGTATCTCATTCAAGCTTCAACAAGCTTGTGGGGGTAAGATTCATTTCAGTTCAGCCTGAACCAGGACAAGCAAGAATCTAAGCCTATGGCATTGAGACGGCTCTATCAACAGTAGGGACTGAATCACACTGCTCGGTGTAGAGTTTATATCCTTCCAAAACTAGGATTTTCCCAGTGAAATTAGAGAAGGTTGCAGCAAGGGGTGCATCAATATAATCTTCACCAGTATAAGAAGAGACTGAAGGTATGATTAAGGCAGGCATTTGAACCCATATATGTGTCACTGAAGACAAGCAGTTTCCTGGTTTCCACCCTCATCAAGCTAAATAATCAACTACCATAAACACAACATAATTAGCTAACCCATGAGTGGTCACCAACAGAGATCGCCTGCAACAGAAATTACTTAAAACTCACTTTCTCCACATTTGTAATCAATGAGAAGTTGCTTCCAAGGTCCTGTGTAGCCAAGCATGTGGCAAATACTGTAACATGAAAAAAATGAAAAGATTGTATCATGAAAAAAATTTGAGGTACTAGGAGAGGTCTGCAACTGATGGGTGGTGTTGTCATGAAAAAAAAAAATTGAGGTACTAGGGGTGGTTTAATTACAACTGATGGGTGTCAACACCCCACCCATGGAAGGGCTGGCAGGAGTGGCCTATGGAAGAATGTTCTAATTTCATGTTTCCATGTATCTCAGGACAGACTACAGCTAATACCCCTTCAATTGAAAGACACACAGTGAAAAATGTCTTTGCAGCAAGGAGACCACCCATTGTTGACAGGAGTTGGGTGAGAGAAATTAAGTTCAGAGTCAGAAGATATGTTCTTAACATACTTACATATTCATAGACCTCCCTCAAGTATTGCGATGGGCATTGGCCTCCATTGTTCGCACAGGGTAGAAATATGGATGATCCTGAAAGTAAGTGGCAGGATCAGAAAACTCTCAAACTCTTCAAGTGGAGCCAATAACTATCATAAGAATTCAGAAATCTCCATTCTCATGATTAAGAAAACATAAAGCAAGGTTAAAAATTCTTCAACAAGCCACAGAGAATTCCAAATAAGGAAAGACAAAGCAGAGAACAAAGGATGAAGAAACAACAACCAAAAAAGAACGCAAAACAAAAAAAATTATCCTTGGCTCTTCAAGTGGAGCCAAGAATAAATCAAGTTCCCTACAACTAGCAAGACTCCATGTCACAAGATGCATGCAAAAAGAAGCGAGCTGCTAACCATAGCCTCCCTAGCAGTCAGCCGCTCTTGGTGATCATATCGCAGAAGGTTGTCCAAGAAATCCACTGTCTGCACAGGACAGCCCAGCTTTTTACATAGAGTGCTCAACCAAGACACCCCTGATATATAAAAAGTTACCCGAAATATATACCACCAACGTTACCCAGATGATCTTTAGACAGTCATTTACTGATCTAAATATAAACATGGAGCTTGTGCCAAACATATTCATGAGGCTGCAGAGAAAACTCCACAACCATACTCTGAAGCTAACATAACAATGAGTCCAATCATGACCTTATGAGAGTCCCTCACAAAGTGTCAGACCATCACTGAGTCATAAACATCAGCAACAAGCTGCCATGACTCCCCATGGAGGTCCATCAGCTTCTAACCCCACTGTGTTTGAAGATATCTACATTATACTCTGCACCAAATCTCAGACAAAACTATTATACAAACATCTGCCTCCTGAGTTTCTGTGACATTTCTGGAAACAACAGGAAGAACATCAGCTACCACTCAGGAGACACAGCTGATCAACCAAAAGACCAGGAAAACTATGCCTGGCCCTCAGGAATGAACTGACTATGTGCATCCAAAATGCAGTCAATTCATCTATTGATAGAGACCATGAAACTGACTCATGGAAGAAGGTCTGTTTCAGATGTAGTGGAAATCTGCTCAACAATCAAGAAGGAACCTTTAGCCCATCCTACTAAACTATCATGCAATCTCTACTAGTGTGACTACTCTAGAGACATGAGGGCATAATGTAGTAAATGAGAGGTATATCTATGAGTTATATACCTCTGGCACAACCAAGTGCTGATTATCAGCATTGATGAACTTTGACCATGGTTTCCTGCTATGTCTGCACTCATGACAGGTCATGATGAAAATTATTAGCACGCAATATGCGGTTACCAACACAAGAAAACAAGGACAGCTACTTCCTCAGTTTCACCTTAAAAGGCACACTACTCTACACACAAAAATCTGTTTCACTGGGCTTTAGTTCAACTGTGGATGGCTGCATGGAGAAATCAGTGGGTGGGAGAAAAAGATTACACAAACCTGCCAACCAATGCTTCCAAATGTGGGTCCAACTCTAGGTGGTACTTGGTCAAGTATGCATTCAACTCATCAGTCCCCAAAACCTGAGGACCAAATTATATCCGAATATCAAAATCAGAGCATACATCTGAGAGCCACCACTTCGAACAAGAGACAGGCATTCAGCACATGATGCATTCCTATCTCAATGCCTGTACCTTTGCAATCTTCACAAGCTGGTCTGAGTTGTCATGCCCATAAAAAAACGGCTCCTTGCGGAAAATCTGTGTGCAGGGACTCAAAGTTGATCCATCATCACTATGTCAATGTGTAACATACCTTCTCCAGGAAAACGAATAAAGATGATCAAACCCGTAATTCACACCCAGACTATTCTTCAGGTATATAGATGTATAGACCAGTGAAACTAAGAATAATATGACTAGTGGGAAAACCCTAAGGATGCTAAGGAGGAGTGGGCTTACCATGCCGGCAAACATGCATCCCAGGCTCCACATGTCAAGAGAGTAGTCATAATCTTGAAGATCCACCAATAACTCTGGTCCTTTGAAGTACCTGTTAGCCATCAATGCTTCAACTCAGAGGGGAAAATACTCTACAAGAATCACTAGGCGCAACAGATTTTCTTGTCCAAAACTAGCACAGACCACCCAAAAACAAGTTTAGTAAAGAGGATTCTTCTCTGTTACCTGGACGCAACTCGCACATTGTACTCTTTGCCAGGGTGATAAAACTCAGCAAGGCCCCAATCAATGAGCCGAAGTTTGCGCTGTTCATGGTCAATCATTACATTGTGGGGCTTCACATCTCGGTGCATTATTCCTTGTGAGTGGCAGTAGTCCAAAGCCTAAATACAGATGGAGAGAAACAAGTTACTTAGTATGTTTAAAATTTTGTTGTTAAACTCCTGAGAGAAAGCATGATTGAGGAGCCTCTTCCCCTAGCTTTGCCATGGGTACTGCCTCCATTGAGATTTTATCAACATGGATCTTTACAGTTGTTATCTTGAGAGGTCACCTGTCCCAATATAAGAACCAGTGGGTCCACCCAGCTAGGCCAGTCTTCTTATATATATGCCCAAAAAGCAGAACATAGCAGGAGGCTTTTAGCATAAGACCATTTTGTAAATTTCTAGAAGCATCACACGTTTACCAAATGTTCTTTCAATGTACTCACCTTAAGAAGCTCATAGATGTAGTATCGTATGTCATACTCTGACAGTGTAGGGTACAACACTTTAAAATCTGTGTTGTTCACATACTCAAAGACAAGGCTGGGTGTTTTTGACTGCTGATCTCGCACTATGTCCAGCAGCTTCACAATGTTGGGGCCACCACACAAATTCTGCAAGATCTTGATTTCTCGTTTGATCTTCCAGCATCAAGAGGGCACACAAGCACACACACAAAGGAATAAAATCAGCATTTTTTTCAAAAGCTGATCAGCACAAGTCTCCCCAGCATAGATGTCCTAATTCCATTTTTTTTTAAATAGCAGCTCTTCTTGCATATACAATAACAAAGCAGTTTGGCAAGCACCTTTTTCTTCTTGACAGGCTTAAGAATCTTGATGACACAGCACTCATTGTTAAATGTGTTGACACCTTCAAACACTTCACTGTACTTGCCGCGTCCCACCTTCCTTACCACCTCATAGTCATCTTGGTCCCTGAAATTCAATAAACCAGACAGCAACATCACCATGTCACATCTCCCCCAACACAAGCTTAAACCTTACAACATCATTAGCAACAGGCTCTTGCAATCCATCACCCATGAAGCCTGCAGAGAAACAATTCAACTTGCCACCTTCACAGCAGATTTACTCAGTCTGTAGGAGCTCCTCCTCCTCCTAGCTACAACCCATCAAAATTGGCTGAGAAGACCAGCAATTGCAATTAGGTTTTGTTCATCAAGTCTCCAAGAAAATGAAAGCACACCAGTATAGCAATCTATCCTCTCTGCAGCTAGGAGAGCAACTCATACAACCAGGAGCACATGTCAGTTCTGATCTGACAAGTGCTAGCTCCTCCCTTGTTGATGTTCTCTGTCAAATGCATAAGTGAAAAAACAAAACCCCACTACAACTGTGCAACTCTTGTATCACTCAACAACAATCAAACCCTTTCTTGCAACTCTTGTATCACTCAACAACAATCAAATCCCTTTCCTGATTTGGAAAAAGAACTTAGATGAAACCTTAGGAAGTGATGTATAGGAAGATAAGTGAGCTACCAAACATGATGGAGTTCACTTTGCGTTTAAGGCATGGGCTCATTCGAGATGGCCAGAACCAAAAGAAACTTTTCTTCTTCTTCTTTTCTTCTGAAAGGAGAACGCGAATTTCAACCACAACACAGAGCGGATGAGACATACATACCCCCACTGCACAGCAAGAGACTCGTAATCCCAGTACTCTTTGGGACGCTGCACGTTCACATCTGCATATACACGGGCCTTAGACATCACGCCCGGCCCTCGCACCGATTTTCCGATCTTCTGCGCCAGATTTGCTTAAGGTTGCAGATAGTTACTACCAGATTTGGCTTCTGCGAATCCCCACCGCCCACCTTTCCTGCAGTTCGAGTTACTTCTTCTTCTTCTTCTTCTTCTTCTTCTTCTTCTTGCCTTGTCAACCGCTGCGTAGCTGTCGCAAAACAAAGCTGTCGATTTAGACCTCTCGACAATCAAACACGGGAGGAAAAACAAGAGGATTTCATTATTGTCGACAACTCCAAGCCTAAAATCCGCACAACAAAAACAAACTTTTCTTCTTCTCCTTCCTCTTCTTCTTCTTCAGCTTCTTTTGTTCTCCGCTTGCCTTGTGAATCGCTGTGAAGCTGTCGCAAAACCGAACTGTCGATTTACAACTCTTGACAATCAAAGATGGCAGGAAAAACGACAGGATTTCATTATTCTCGTCAACTCCAAGTCCAAAATCCGCAAAACCAAAACAAACTTTTCTTCTTCCTCTGCTGATTCTCCGATTGCCTTGTCAATCGCTGTGAAGCTGTTGCAAAACAAAGCCGTGGATTTACAGGTCTCGACAGATTAAACACGGCAGGAAAAAGAAGAGGATTTCATTCATCTCGACAACTCCAAAGCCAAAATCTGCAGAACAAAAACAAACTTCTCTTCTTCTCCTTCTCCTTCTCCTTCTGCTTCGTCTTTTTTTTTTCTTCTCCGCTTCCCTTGTCAACCGCTGGAAGACTGTTGGAAAACAAAGCTGTGGATTTCCAACTCTCAACGATCAGAGACGGCAGGAAAAACAAGAGGATTTCATTCTTTCTTCTCGACAACTCCAAAGGCCAAAACCTGCAGAGAGACAAAACAAGCTCCCAAGAAACAGGAAAAAAAAAACTGGAATCAAGGACCTCGAATGCACTCCAACCTGACAAACGAGAACGAATTACATACTCAAAAATCTTGCCGCACAAAACTCGCGGAAATGCGACGAAGTCTGCGACGACAAGAAGGACCAGCAGACAAGCGCAGGAGCAAAACGCACCAAAATTCAAACAAACGCCGAAGCGCACGGAAACCTAGAGTTTGTGGAGCTGATGAATGAATGGATGACGAATTCCTCTCATCCATTTTTCGCCCCCTTTTTCCATACCTCGGCCGGCAGGTGCTTTCGTAATGGAAGAATATTCTCTCTTTTCTCTTTCTCTCCTTTTTTCCTTTTTTTTTTCTTTTTTTTT
>Ga0209208_10009554_pt1 | contig 12731 bp, 7 predicted proteins | sample S1TSphfallax_3_FD_187694 | JGI IMG/M metagenome (GOLD analysis project Ga0209208, IMG submission 187694) | Host-associated microbial communities from peat moss isolated from Minnesota, USA - S1T2_Fd - Sphagnum fallax MG (SPAdes) (version 2) | ecosystem: Host-associated > Plants > Peat moss >...
TCTAGCACCTCCCCGATCTTGCTGGCCATTATGGTCAGAGCCCTAGTGTTGTGAAATTGCTCGTGCAAGTTGAGGAATTGAACCTTGATTACGTGGGTGAACTGAGCTTTGGCTCCCTGGGAGCTTGCGTCGAAGTTCGGGATATATCGTGAGAATGAGAGGCGCAAATCGCTCCATTCCACAACAATCAGGCGTGAGGTGGCTTTGGCTCCCTCCTTGTCTTCGAACAAAATTTCAAAGTACCCTCTTGTGAGGAGGGTGGTCGAGACCAGGGGAGCTGGGAGATGTAGTTTGAGGGAGTCGAGCAACGTTTTGAAGGTTGCTCTGCCTCCGAAAGTTCTGTCGATTACGGTTTGTCTTGCCTTCTTGGCCGTGTTTTCTTGCATTGTGAGCACTAATTCCTTTGGAAAGTCCGCCTCGATTTCCAAGTTATAATCGATTGGCGATGGGCCTTGGGATGCTTCCCCATTGGGGGGAGTAGCACCTGACCTGCTGCCTGGTTGTGGGATCAGAGTATGGAGGCAAGGGGTCTTCACTGAACTAATCGAATCCTTGCGCTGTGTGCCTCTCTTCCTCGGCGCTTTTGCTCTGGCGGCGGAGAGATCTTCCCTCTCCGACTGCCTGGCAGCAGCAACAATTTCCGAGGTCTTCGAGCTTCTTCCCGAACCTGCAGAGACAGAAGAAGTATCTGACTTGCGAGGGAGGGGAGAGACTCCTTTCGGAGGTACCTGATGGGTGCGCAGACCTTCAGCGCCTTTGATCGAACTCTCCAGAATCCTCGACGCGACTTCCAGCGGAGCAGATGCCGAAGGTGACCGTTGGAGAAGCACTCCTCGAGGTCCGCCATCGTTCCTTGCTTGTTTGCTGTAGTCTTTGCCGATCTTGGGGCGCGATCGAGTTGATTTGAGGGGTGCACAGTTCGCCTGAGCTTTCGATCCTGCTCTCCGGAGGAGGAATCGTTGCGATACCCAGGGAAGCAGCAGGCGAAAATGACCGTTGGAGAAACTCTCCTTGCGGTCCGCCATCGCTCCTGAGCGGGGAAGCTTGCGTTTCCTCGCTTGCTTGTTGGGATCTCGTGCGATCCTGGAGAGCGACCGAAATCACCTGGCTTGAGCTCGCGATCCTTCCCTCCTCGTGAATCGTTTCCTCAGGATGAGGAGAGATTGTTGAGGAAGGAGCTTCGTCGAGCTCTGGCGATGCCGAAACGAAAGAGTCGTTGGCTGTGAGTGAGTTTTTCCCGCTCGTCAAGGAAGAAACTTGGGTGTGCCCGCCTTTTCTTGGACTCAGTTTGAATTTGCTAGGTCCCGGCCGAGCTCCACGTCCCGCTTTCCTTATCATGTGAGCTACCAAAACAAATTGTTCTAGCTTGGCGGTCTGTGAATCAGTAGCATCTGAGCAAATTTCCATCATCTCAGGGAGAAAACGCTTAAGAATCTATTGAAAAAAGGTGCATTTGGACAAGGGGATCATGGTCTACTCTGATACACACTCAGGCAGCAGAGAGCTCCCATCGCCCGCAGAGCGTCCTTGATGCGGGGAGATGCAGAGAATACTATATGGGGGAAGGTGGTGGCTTCCCCTGAGTCTGGGCCTGGTGAGTCAAGTGAATCCAAGGTCGCCCGTGGTTAATCCCAACACTAAAAGTGTGTAAAATGAGTTCTAATCAACTTGTGGTTGGTTTTGGATGCAGGACCGAATAACTAAGTAGTTTGTCCCTCTTCTTAGTCTAATCCCGGAACTTCTAGCACGCCCCTCTCACCCCCTTTAGTGCTGGAAGTTAGGAGCGGCCCCAAGTTTCGACTCCTTCCGCATCTTTACATAGTTAGACCCTTAAGTGGGTCTATCAAGGAACTTGGGAGCGCGTCAAATAGGTACTAATAGCCATTAATAACCACCAACAATACTAATAAAAGAACAAACAATAGTCATATATTAGAATTGCTTAGGATTGCCAAAAATAATCTAGGGTGAAATAATTTATAATAGACAAAAATAACTTAAAGTGAAATACCCTATAATAACCTAAAATTGCTAATAATAACATAAGGTGAAATAACCTTCAATAGCCAAAAAAAATTATAATAGCTTACATAGTTAGACCTTCAAATGGGTCTATCAAGGAACTTGGGAACGCGTCAAATAGGTACTAATAGCCATTAATAACCACCAACAATACTAATAAAAGAACAAACAATAGTCATATATTAGAATTGTTTAGGATTGCCAAAAATAATCTAGGGTGAAATAATTTATAATAGACAAAAATAACTTAAAGTGAAATAACCTATAATAACCTAAAATTGCTAATAATAACATAAGGTGAAATAACCTTCAATAGCCAAAAAAAATTATAATAGCTGCAAGTAGTTTAAATTGAAATAATTTACAATAGCTAAAAAAACATAGAATAACCAAAAAAATTTACAATAGTTGAAAATAAACTAAAATAACCAAAAATAACTTAGAATAACCAAAAGTAGCCTAAGGTGAAATAACCAAAAATAATCAAAAGTAATTGAAAATAACCATAAATAACCGTAAATATTGTAGGGTAAAATAATCTAAATTAATGAAAAAATCATACAATAATTGAAAGTAACTTAACATAGGTAATATTATTATATTAATAGAAAAAATCCATTTATTCAAAAAAATTCAAAAAAATGGTCATTGAAATGTTATTGAATAATGATATTCAACTTCTTTTTTTTCAATGATTTTAAACTTTCAAAAGGAAATAAATGTAATTATGTACATTATTGAATTTTTTAAAAAAAAATTGAATCATTTTATTTGAACAAAATTTCAATAAGATATGAATTTTCGAAGTTTATGTTTTTGTAATGTTTAAAATGAAGTATTTGATAAATAGAATGTAATGTAACATATTATCATAACAAGTGGGGTGGTTTGATAGTAAGGGTGTTTGCCTCCATTCCAAAGGTCAAGGGATCAAACCTCATGGGTGGTGTTGTGTGTGGTCAACAATGGTATGTTGACCGAATATTCTTTTATCGAATTATTAAAATAGGTGCTTAGGTTGATTACGTGGTTATCTACCCATGCTAGGATTTTAATCTAGCGTAAGTAGTGACACGTGTCAATAAATAATAGGCTTTAAAAATCATGAAATTATCAAAATATTATATATTAAATAATTAAATTTTAATTGATTTACATGTTAGTTAATTAATTAACTAGCAAGTGAATGGTTTGGTAAATTTGTATTTCACTTGAGAATACCCTTGTTTCACTAGGTACTAGTGAAACAAATCATTGTCCATAACAATTGGTCCCTATTCATTCGGGGGTTAAACAATTTCACTAGGTAAAAATGTTCAAATTCACTCAAAATCTAATGAAACCTATAGTGAACTAGGATGCATTTCCTAATAATGATTGTTACTTTAGTCTTGATTATGGTTGTGTTGTTCATCTTGTCCTAATGGCCATAACCATGGTCTTATTATTTGTAATTTTCATCATTTTGGTTTTCATTGTGGTCATGTTGTTTCTTTTGTCCTATTGGTTATAACTTTCATTTTATTGTTTGTAATCTTTGTCCTTTTGGTCATCATTGCAATCACATTGTTCCTTTTGTCTTATTAATCATAATCTTCATCTTGTTACGTGTAATCTGTCCTTATGGTCCTCATTGTGGCCAAGTCGTTCATCTCATCTTGTTGGTTACAATTTTTGTCTTGTTGGTTGTAGTTTACATCCTTTTGGTCTTGATCTTCATGGCTTGTTTTTTGTCATGATCTTATTGTCCTATTAATAATCTAAACCTCACAACAATACCCTATCCCCCTTTTCCTTCTCTTACTTGTTAATTGTTTGTTTAAGGTTGTTGTAAATGTGCTACATGTCATTTTGTTTGATGTTGAACCCTTGCCTATTGTCTCACCATCCTTTGACCTTTTATTGTTTAGCCAAGGTTCACCACCCTATAGCCAAATGGGTGAGCTTACATTATGTCTTGAAAATTATGGTGAAATATTTGCTTGTTATTATGCAACTACACTAGCTAAGTAAGTTAAGATGAAATTTGATCATTATTGTTTTTCAAGCCTTTGTTAGTGATCTTGTAGCTTTAATAGTTTGCTTTTCTTCCCTTTCTTTCGTTCAATTTTGCATGATTATTTATGTTACTTCCTTTTCAATTGTCTTTCATTACACATGATGCTCAAATATTGATTTGAAATCACCACATGGCTTTGTGAATAATCAACTAACAACTAGATGTGGCAAAGACAATAGATTGTTGGTTGACAATGTTTTTTGGTTTACACCCAAGTAACATGAACCTAGTTTTTGCTTCCACATGTTCATCTATGTCCACAATTAGATATGTTAGATGTATTATGATTTCTTGGTTTGTAGTTGCAAATTTTTAAAGCATATCCACATAGTACCTAGGTTGATTTTAAGATACATTAGTCACTACTTATTCATGACATGTAGTGTTTCATATTGTTGTTATATTTATCAATTTTGTTATAACAAAATGTTATTCGCATAACATAGTTTCATCTTCTTCATTTGATATGGTATCATCCTTTTCTTCCTTGTTCACATTGACATTGTATACAAGTTGTTGGGGCTTGTTTTATCTTCCATGGCCTTAGGGTTAAGAGGCTAGATCCTTGTAAGTTTGAACCTTAACATCATATTTCTCAAGGTCAATGCTTGGTTTAATGTTTTTTCTACCCACCTTGCCATGGTAATCTTATTTAATTCTTAGCAATTGCTATTGACCATTGCATTATATCTTTTTCTATTGAAAGTTGTTTTGAAATGTTTGCAGGAAACCACATTTAATGGCCGAAGTGCACATGATGTATGTGATGATAAAGTGATAATTTCTAACCCAAATTTATGTGTTTATTCATTTGCTTCTAGGGTCACATGAAATTTGTGCCCATCTAGAATTAGTAAGTGCCTATTGGTTAGGGAAGTTCCACTTGACCTACGAACATCTTGAAAAAAATAAACATTATTTGAAAAGTAATTGGTCATCCATGTTTTTATTTGCATAGCCATCCATGTTTCTATTTGTATAGCCATACATGGTCTTAGTTTGCAAAATTGTATGTAATCATCACATGCAACATCTTTCCCTTTAAGATATAAAACCATTACATAGATATTTTAATTGCATTAACATCATATTTGACAATCAACCATTCCCTAGATTTTGGTGTTGTGTTGTATACTTGGTGTGACCCTTGTTTGGCCAAAACCTTAACACAAGGACTACATACCTACTTGGATCCTTGTTTTGTTTTAGTTTCACATGTGATTTACAATGTAGTTATGTTTGTTAAATAGGGATTGTAAGTTTTTATAGAAAATAATAAATATTTAAACAATATTTATATAAATAATGTGACTACATTGTTTTGTTGTAAAAACATTTGCAAAACAACAATGCTTCGTAAGCTAATTTGGATGAATGAAACATTCATCTAAGTTGCATATTTATGCAATTGCCATTGCGACTTGGTGCCACGTATTGTTTTTTCCAACTAAAATTCTATAAGACTTGTTTAAGGCGACTAGAGCAAATTGTAGTCACATGTGGCATTTATGACTTAAAAATATTTTTAAAAAACTAATGGTTAAAATGAAAATTCCTTGTAGTGACTTTGGTTTGCAATTGTTGATAGTCATATTATGTAATTTTATAACCAAAAATGGGGGAGGAGGTTATGCCACTCCAAATTAAGGATGCAACCTCTTGCTTTGACTATTCGCACCTTTGGAGGTGAGAAAATGGTAAATGCATGCTCTACCAACAATTTTATTTACAATCAAATTCATGTGTATTAATGATCACACATTGACAAAAGACCTTATGAGTGAAGATTTCCATTTGTAAGCATCTTGAATCTATCAACTCATGTGCATTGCAATTTTTTGAATATAAAATATCATGAAAGTTCATAGACATGCCACTAACCTTTTCTCCAACTTTCACACATTGCATGAATTCCTCATAAAAAATGCAAATATATTCATACATAGTGTGCACCAACTAACAATGAATTTTTGTTCACTCTTAGACTTCATCCAAAATTCTTCAAACCCATTATATTAATTTTTAGTCACTTTACAATTTTAAAAAAATTTCTCCCAAAAACCTTGTAGCATACCTACTAATGTCAAGAAAATCTCTCAAATGACCTTAGTTACAACTACAAGCCATCAACTAATTTCATGCACACACCTTTCTAATTGCATTTTCGTTTTTTCATAAATCTTCACAACCTATCCATAAAGCTTCTTCAACCAACCTTTTTAGTAATTTTTTCATGTAATAATTTCTCACCACCATCTACAAAGATCATATCTTCCTTTATTACCACCATTGGAGCTTGCACCCACTATTTAAAACAAAAGCAAAGGTTCATAATTGGACAACATCAATAATTCAAGAAAAAAACAAAATCTAGACACCATTTGTTTTTAGGGTGATCCATGAAGTGAGCAACATGCAGATGTTAATGGTCTTTTCATGACATGTTTGAACTATGTTATTTTGTTGTATTTGGATTTGAAGGGGTTGATTAGTGTTTTATTTTCTATAAGCAACCACCATGTTAGTTGTAAGATTGATAGACCAACATGTTGTGGCCCAAGTTTAAAGTGATATTTTTGTTTACACATCATGATATTCAACCCCATGAAGAGTATTGACTCAAGGTGAGCTTTGTGTTGAATTGTATTACACTCTAAAATGTTCATAACTTGTCAAATACATCAAAATGAAATTTGTTTATAATAGAGGTTGAGTTGGCATGTGCATTCTAGGAGGTGATAGGAGAAAATAATGATAAAGATAATTGTTGATTTGATACAGATAAAATTCTTGTTGTCTCTATGTTTGGTCATGAAGTTATTCTTGTTGATTCCTATTTTTCTATCTACATTTATTAAAGTGATGAAATATATGCAAGTAAATAATGTTAGACCAAGAAGAGAAGTGGTGATGTGCTCATTGTTTGAGGATGTATAGAATTGTGGTACCACTTATTGTCCAATTTCTTCCACTTCCTTGAGCAAATTCTATTTCATCTTAAACTTTTTGCTCTTAGAAATTGGAACCCTTTGCCATGTACTTGAAACTATCAATACATGCAATGCACATGTATAGTTGCATGCTATACATGCTAAGTGGAAATTTCTTTCCTTCAAACCCCCTTGACTCTCCATTATCCTATACAAATTTTTTGTTATGATAATGGAGAGTTGGGGCAATGGAATTTCATGAATGACACAACATGTGAAAGAGTGAATGTGAATGTGTAAATGGTTGTGGGTAGCAATGTGGAGCCCTAGTTTTATTCTAAAATATTGTGGTACCTTTTGTGAAAACATGTCTATTGAAAAATTAATTAATTTTGAAAATTTAATTTCAACAAATAAAATACACTTGAAGATTCAATATTTTTCCTTCACAATTTTTTTTTGTTATTTGAAAAAAAAAGTTAAAAAAAAAATTCAACATTTCTGAAAATAATATAATTAGTGTCAAAGCCACCAAAGGTAGTAGGGTATAACAATACTCCAGCAAAGAGAGAGAATCCAAAGATTTTGTTCCATAGATTTGGTTCCATATTAGGTATGTTACAACCAGTGTATACTTGGCATCCACGGTGGGAGTAGAATACAGTTTGGCTTGATAGCCATTAGCAACAAACTAAAAATAATAATCTCTTGCTCTAAACCCTAAATCCATTAAATGCCAATTAATTACCCATGATTTGATCAAGAGAGTTGCCTTCCTGCCCAGAATCATGACATCTATTTTGAATCCTTATCTTGCTTCTGGGCTCATAGTTTACAAGAGGATTTGGGTTTTTATCTGATTTGGGAAATGACCCAACCCGGATTTTTTCTTACCTACACAAACATTTTTTGGACCGGGATGTTGGGGTTATATAAGTAAGAAAGACCATGTGGAAGTTATACTATGGCAGAGTGATGGGAAACAAAGGATTGTAGATTACTGTTTGATCGGGAATGCAATATTCGAGGATCATTGCAAGCATTTTCAAAGGGAAGGAAAGAGTAGAAGCTGCTGCCCTTCAGTCCCTTCATATCAACCTTGACCTCTTTCACACATGCCGATGACAAGTCTTCCTCATTTGCTGCTGCAGTACATTGCCTCCCATCTTTTGAATGCTTGCCACTTTCAGTCACAACATTGGATTCACTTCTGTTGGTATGATTTGTTGAGCTGCGCATATTCAATTCCAAGCCTCCATGCTCTGGCAAAGAAGAAGAAGAAGAAAACGAAGAAGAAGCAGCAGCAGAAGGGCCAGGACAGATGCGGTTTGTTGAGCAGCAAAGAGATGATGATAGTAAACATTGGGAACTTGCTGGAATGGTGACAACATTTTCAGGATTTTTCAATGGAAGTTTGTCATCATCCACAAAGACAGAACTCGACATGCCTGGATTTTGAACAATGACCAACATCTGCTTGTGGCTGACTCCACCTTTTGTTATTGAGGTTGGCTGGAACATGCAAAAGAATTCCAGAGTATTTGTTACCTCATCAGCACTCATGAAGCAGAAAACAGGTTTTTGACAATTCTTACACAATTACAAAGCACAAATTTGTTACATAAAAGTGAATAAAGGAAACCTATGCTACACAACAAATGGTATTGCAAAAAGGATAGACAAAAAAAGCTTACCACTCCAATATGCCATTCATCATAGTCAAGATTCTTGAACTCCTTTTCATTCATTTCCTGAACATAGAAGAAAGATGTCATTCATAACACAAGCGTGAAAGCCAAAGGTCCTTGTGAACTAGTTTTAAGTTTTTAAGAACAAGAAGCAGACTCCCCCAAGCTTCAATTATTAATATCATACCGCATAAAGCACTTGGAGAAATTTCCTAAGTGTATTTGGAGGGCACCTTATATCCAAGAATATCCATCTTACACCTACTGCATACGAACAAGAGGAAAAGTATGCCTGCTTGTTATTATAGGCGTAAGATCCCTCTCACTCTTAAGGAGTAGGAATGTAAGAAGGCTCCCCTTCTATGCCTCATGATCTGTGTATGTTTAAGTTCATGATAATGTTTGCCTTGTGCTTTACAATGGGTAAAGTTCACAGGTGGGAGACATTCCCAAAATGCAGGGCTGAACTTGGCTGGCTATCGCATCATCCTAGGCCCCCCTTATTTTGGGAACGTGGGACCCTCCCTGGGGCTTTACCTCAGACTAACCACCTTGACCCTAAAACCCCAAAAGCTTTTCTTTGTGCTCTGTTGAGAGAACTCTAGGCATTCTGACTTGCTTTCTGATCAGACACTATCAAAATTTCCAAACCTTTGTAATCTCCTTCTCCAATGTTCATACTTGTTTCTAAGCCAGGTTTTCTCAAAGTGCCCAATAATCTTGACTAGAGTTTGCTACCCAGTTTATTCAGCCCTTTCGTGGTCCTTTGAGTTGAACTGACACCTACACTGTCATTTTAGTTTGGTTTTGGGTGAAGAGATTAGATGAGCTTACCACACTATAAATTGGTGGCAAGCTATATTCTCTTGAAGAATGTAGACTTGGAATGAGAGTGAGAAATGGTGTTAATCCTCTTGATCGGAATGTCCACCTGAACAATACGCAATTTATAGGGGCCACAGTAAACACACAGAGCATATTTTAGATTGTTCATATGATTTTGACAAAACTGGACTGGAAAATTATATACAAACATGAATTAGGTCCTTTGCAATGAATGAACTGAACCAATTTGAAACTGATAATATTGATAAAAAGTTAGATAATCAGCATGGGAGAGTAGGGCGGTGTGGGTGGATCTTTTCTTACCCAATATGGAAAAAGATGGCTCCCTCTGTGAATTCTCTCATCAGCAGCCGTATCCAATATTCCTTTCCCACTCCCTCTGCTACAGCATGAATCTGCAAGAATTGAAATTTTCAACAGAAGTTGTTAATTCATGGTGCTTGCTTGATCTCATCATCATCATGATCTATTCAATGTCTCTTTCAATTCCAAAAGAAACTACAATCATAAAATGATGTCAAGGCCGGGATGATGATAGCTGGAACAACTCTTTGAACAAACTCCAAAACCAGATTATTTTTTTAATTCAAAAAGTTTCTCTTTTTGGGCAACTAAATAGACAAGGTAGCGCACCACAAATTCTGCAACCACCACCATGAAGATTGCTGTCTGGAATCGCCTGCAATAAATCCAAAGTACATTTTGCCAGAATACAATTAGTTCCATTGTCAAACAAACAAGCTCCTACTGCAAAGTAATTCTCAAGTGTTCCCCAGAAGGGTTTAGGGATTAGGGTTTAGATCAGATCTTTTGGAATCATTCTAAAAAACAAGCATAGCATCCACTTAAAACTGTGCTCTTCATCTTCAATTGTCCAGAAACCCAATCACACAGTTCCAATGAAATATTTAGTCCAGGCTGAATTGATCAATTATTTCTCCATAGATTCAACTCTTTGACATGGGCTAAATCTACTTAGTGAAGACTGATGGCAGATGGCAGACAGACAGTGAAAGGAAGAAGAAGAGTACTTGAACATGATGTATTTGGAGTAGATGACAGAGTGCATAGTGTGGACACCCTCATTCTCTACATGCTGCAATTGGTCTCGTAACATGTTTAAATTACGTGCTATGTGTGCCATTATCACATAGAATAGAACCCCATACATCAGCACCACCAGCACCTGCACAACAAATGTTACAACATAAAGACAACGAAATCAATGTATGTGGATGGGTCCTTCTCGATGCACCAATTGTAGTATTGTCATTTTCCCCTAATTATGACCCACAAGACCAGAACTAAATCAGGTTATAAGTAGAGCACAGGGTTTAAGTGAAAGGGAGAATTTCACTTGAATTTTCAAATTTACTCAAGGAATTCTAGTTCTCTGAATATGTTCTTGAGGAGTACTTGAAACATGAGAAAAACACAAGTGCAGAAGTAGACATCAACATTCGAATGCCATTTTCAACATCCATCACGTACAGAAAATTGTGGTACAGCAGCTTTGTAGCCAGTCAGAATCTACAGAAGAGACCCAAGAGCTGCAATGCTGCGCCGCTCGGTGACCGATAGCTGCTCATGAACGATGCAATACCCATGGGCTATCAGCAAAAATGTGCTGAAGCATGCGGTTTCGAAGAAAATGCGTGATACAAAAACTCCAAATGCCACCCAAAATGAGCATGTATTCAAGTTCAGGCAAGAGTACCTGCAACAATTTAGGAGTACCCACTAATTAATTTTTTTTTTTTCTAATGAAAAGAAATGCCTTTTGTTCTTAGAGGCACACACAAAAACACAGTATTTGAGAAAAACATATAGCTAGCAATGCCAATTTTCACTTATGCAAGAGAAGTGAAATCCATTACTATATAGAAATTTAACCTACATTACATATACTTGAAACATTTGAAAAAAATAGAGTCTTAACACCAAATGCCAACCAAAATGCGAAAGAGAGACTAAGTATGAGCACTTTGAGAATTGGCACTGATGTCAATATCCACTGCAAATTACTTGACTGCACATGCCCACCCAAAAACCCCAAAACCCCCCCAAAAAAAAATGTCAAAAAATGTCCAATAATTTCCACCTCTCCATCAGAACCCAACATGCAAAATTCTTTAAACTGAAAAGAAATATTGTTGTCAGAAGAATGAAATGCTTATACTTAATCACCAATTCAATCCTTCTGTTCAGTTTAAAGAACTTTTCATTTCTTTTCCCAAAGGAAGGAAGAAAGAAATTTCTGGAATGAGGAGGAGGCCAGCTCCTCCTCAAATCCTCAAAAAATCCTCAAAATTATTTGTGAAGAATTTTTTTTGTTCTCAGGAGATGATGATGCATGCTCATCACCAATTCAATCCTTCTTCCTCTGCTCAAAGAAAATTCCAAAGGAAAAGATTGGAGTTGTTGGGAATGAGGAGTAGGAGGTGCTGCCAGCTTATCAGAGAACTAGCTATCTAAAGAAAATTCAGTACACAACTCTCAAGAGATAAAAGAAGATTCTCATCACCCAATTTGAATCCTTGTGGCAGCTCAAAATATTTTTCCAAAGAAAATAATCAATGTTCATGGAAATCAATTTCTAGAGCAAATGAACAAGCTTGCTCACTGCCTTGCTTCAAGGGGGTTTCTCAAAAATCCTGGAGCAAAAATTGTTCTCAGGAGATAATATATAGATGCACTCATCCGATCAATTCCAATCCTTTCTGCTCTTGCTCAAAACCAAAAGATTGGAGCCAAGATTTGGAGCTCCTAAAAAATCCCAAATCTGTCATAGAATTCCCAATCTTTCTTTGCACAAGATGACAGAGAGAGACAGAGAGAGAGGTTGCTTGCTGCTTTGAAAAATCCTCATATCATGAAGAACGGGAGCGAAGAAACAAGCAGAGAGTCCAAGGGGAACCAAAGCAGTGAAAGAAGGAGAAAGCTGGAAAGCAGTTGAGTAGTAGAGTAGAGTGTTGTAGTGGGGTACCTGCCATCTTCGTTTGCTCCAAGTGTTGAAAGTCCAGGCGATGAGTACCAGAGTCCAGAGCAGGAGAAGAGCCATGAAGACATAGGGCAAAGGTCTGTATGATTCCTCCCATTCCGTCATGTTGGCAATCATCGGCATCTGCACATGCTCCAGTGCTGCATCCATTTCTTCTCCACACTTTGTTTTCCCCCGCTCTCTGT
>Ga0209208_10009555_pt1 | contig 12730 bp, 9 predicted proteins | sample S1TSphfallax_3_FD_187694 | JGI IMG/M metagenome (GOLD analysis project Ga0209208, IMG submission 187694) | Host-associated microbial communities from peat moss isolated from Minnesota, USA - S1T2_Fd - Sphagnum fallax MG (SPAdes) (version 2) | ecosystem: Host-associated > Plants > Peat moss >...
GAAATCGACTGTGATGAGCCCCATCCGGCGCCGAATGAAAAAACGCAACCCATCCAGTGGACAGAACGGCCAACTGGTGCATTGGTGGCTGTTAATTCACTCTGGCCGTGAGCATACAAGATTGGTGAAAAAAGAAATTCAACATTTGGACTGGAGATGAGGTAGAAATGAGCAGTCAAAGTTGCACATTCAATAGTCATTTACACCCCAGCAAAACAAAAAGCAAGCTATTTTTACTGTTCTAGGGCATGTTGTTGAGACTCAGCGCTTCCCAGAACCCTGCCAGCTCCACCTTCAAAACTGGCAAAACTGGACTTTTCATAGTATGGGCAGATAGCAAAACTTGAGGTGCTTCAAAACAATTCTCCATTTTCAATGCTCAATTTTTTAAATAAATAAACTTTAGAGATAAATGGCACATCAGAAGGGCAAGAGAGAAAAAGGAAGGTGTCTCCAATAACATAGGGGTGTCAGTTTTTGACCTGGGATAGTATGGGTAGGAGAACTAGGGATGAGGCGCCCCATTCTGGTCTAAGAGTGGGATGGTGTAGGATCCCTCTAAATGTTAAGGCATAGCCATATAAGCATAAGATCCTTCTCCTTAAGACTCCTTAAGAGTAAGAAGGGGGCTGGGGAGTAGGCATAAGAGCTGTCCTCCTTTTTCTAGGAGAGATATTCAGATATATAAGGTGTTCTTCAAATAAATTAGAAATCTTCTTCAAGGGATTGATGGGGAGGCACCCCACACCTACAAATCTGCTAAATTACAAATTGTAGGTGTAAGAGGCCATTTGTAGGCATAAGGTGTCTCTGACACCAACCACCTCATGATCTATGGATGTTTAGGCTCATCACAATATTCCCCTTATACATTATATTGGGCTAGACCCTAAGGTCAGGGCATTCTTGATGAGGGGATTAGGACTAGGCATTTGGGGAATGTCCTCACTGGAGGGCCTTGCCCTAGACATACTCGACCCAATAGAAGCGTGCAATCCATGAGTCTTTTCAACTCCTTGTGTCATCCCATAAGGCAAACACCATTGTTCCACCACCTTGGGTTTGAGACATTCCACGTCTTGGATTGAGTTCACAGTGTAGAAGCTTGTCAAGTGAATCTAGCTCTCTTCACATTTAGCTCAGACAAATTTTGGCAAGTGCTTTTTTTTTTGGAGAATTTTTGTTTGTAGCCAAAGTGATGATCATCTGTAGGAATATATAGAAAAAGTGACAATCACACCTAAGAAGATTTAGCCAAATCTGACTGTAGATCAGAAATAAAATACAAATATTTCATGTTCTTTCTATTTTCTGGCTACATAATGAAAGCCAAATACACAAATCTAACAATTTTTACTTTTTCCCCCCTCAATTCTGGCGACTGAGAATTTCCAAAATTGTTTTCAAATTTTTAATCTCACTTTTTGACAAACTTTTGCCAGTAGAAAAAATGGCTGATTCTGGAAAGCTTGTATGCAGATTGGGTTTCCTTTGTACCATTTTCAATCCCAAGTTTTGGAATGTCTGTTCAATTTGTGTAGGGTAAAGATTGAGGGTGAGGGCATGACTAAAATAATGGCACTTGAGGCCAGAGTTGAGTGCAAGCGTGATTTCAGTAATGCCCTTGCCCAGGGGCTTTACACCCCATAAAAAACAATGCATAAATCAGAGTGGGGGGATTATACATTTTTAGTAAATCCCACTGTGAAAGTCAGAATGCCCACACTTTCACTTGGACAGCAGAGAGAATATTACGCGTTATAATGCACCCTTCACGTACACTATGAAATTTCTAGGAGAGATTTCCATACGTGTTGACATTCAGGTCACCTCAAATTTACTGTAAACGCCCGGGTGGGCGGATCGAAAATATGGGGCCCTAGCACAGGCCGGTAGCCCAGTCCCAGCTGCACATCGCCAGTTTTCAATGAATGAATGGATGAAGTTCTGTTGATGAACATGGACACAATTTCATGAATGAAAAAAAATACATTTCATGGAATAAAGTTCATCCATGAGATCATGGTTGCTAGAAGGGACATCAGTGAGTGTCATGGCTCTCAATAATGAGCATGATGTCCCTTTGGATGCTCCTTGAACAACAAGCGGCTCTGCTATGAGAGGCCCTGTCTTTAAAATAAGGTATTATATTTGATGTTCTACTATGAAGTCAAACTTATATTGGATGAAAGTTTTTTGGCTTTATGAAAGATCATACCATTTTTTTTTCACATTTGTACTCAAAAAAAATAAAATTAACCATCTTAGAGTTCACTATACATGTTTAGAAATTGAAACCATAGTTCGATTGTCCTTTCTTTAACCGTACAAATGAATATCAAGTTGCGATTAATTATATTTTTTAAGAAAATTGAAGTTTTACAAACTTGGATAATGTAGACAATTTTTAACAATGTGCATGAGGTATTTCAATGTTTGAAATAAACATCAATATTGAATGGAAATATATTTATTTTTTGTCTCATTTTCATTTTGAAGTTTGAGAATTGGGCATTTGTTTTTGTCGCATTTTGGGTATAGGTTTTCCATGAATGGTTTGTTGCTATGATGTTTGATGGGTGTACGTGTGGATAAAACAATCGTTATTTAAAATGTTTTAAAAATTGAAATTTTGTTTTTCCTTGTGTTTGGAGGTATTGTTGGGAAAATGGATTATTTTTCATTTATTTGAAGAAATTCTAAATTTTTTATTTCATGCATAGGAAGCAATGGGTAATGAAATTTACAAACAAAATGGTTTTTTTTTTACATGGACATGTGTGTTGATGTTGTTGTGCATTTTGTAATGAGTTTGGTAACAATGATACATCACAAGAAATATACATGTTTACAAATTTTTCAATTTTTTCATTTGTGCGCATTTCATACATAGGTGCATTTTTTATCCATAAAAGTCCATGTTCATGTTTGCTCCCATGATTTTGGAATTCATTGACGAAAAAAAATAAAAAAGATAATGATCTTTTGTGATAAGTTTGTGAAAACAAGATGTTCTATGATCGTAATAGCCTACACGTGTGATAGGGTCAATTCATATTAATTTTAATATATGAACAAATTGAAGGTATTCTATTTTATTTCGGAGATTTAATTTTGAAGCATGTAATGTGTGTAAAACTTTAAGGAGAAGATCACATAATCTTTCAACAAATGTAAAAATGACACAAAATGCTAGAGGACCAAGTTGTTGAATCATTACAAATAATGGTTTTCGTAACCTTTCAAAATAATCAAGTTAATTACACAAACTTTCCAAATCATGATAACCTAAATATGATTTGAAGATATTATCTAAATTTGGTTTATTTTGTATTTGAGAAGTTTTAAAAGTTTTACCACATAATTTTCCTTTTTGTATTCATATCCAACGAAAACCAATGACTTTTTGGATGGAAACTTTAGTAACTTACAACAAAAGGTTTTAAATATTTGTTGAAAAATCTCCAAATTTATGAAATAATTCCCATTGAATTATTTGTTGATATGCAAAACCTTTAAAAATTTGTCGAGGTTCCCCATAAAACAATGTTGGAAAATTGAATTATTCTAAGTGTTTATTTTAAAATAAACCTAAAGTGCGAAAGTTTTGACTTGGGGTAATAAAATATATAATTTTTTCATAATCCAGTTTTTTGGAGCATCGAAAAAATTATGTATCTTTGAATTTATTGGTGTACAATGTATTTTTTCATTGTTAGAATTAGAATTATAAAATGATGCATTATTATAAGTAAGAAGTTGAGATTTTGAATTCATATGCAAAGTAAACAAACTTGCCCATTGATGATGAATATTAACATTCAATCTTTGTATAATGGTGTTTCAATTAATTCCTGTAAAATGATTAGGGTGAATGCTAAGGTGGCTCACTTTTTGAAAAGACAAAAATCCACAAAAGTCCATTTTACAATGTTAAATTTTTTATTTATTTTTTGTACCATGGGTTCAATGGTAATAAAGTCCATGTCCTAAAAAAATTAAAATTCATATTAATATAAGCCCACCTATATATTCCAAATATATACACCTTTAAGGAAAAAAAATTTGAAATTTGAAAAAAAAACAACTATGTTAGGGACTTATGAAAATATGGCTCAAATTTGACCATTCAAAAGTCCTTAATTAAAATTTGATTATGATTTTTGGAAGAAAAAATTCACATAATATTTTATTATTTGATTATTTTCTACCAATTTAGTTTATAGCCTAGTCCACATTTTTGTATTTCAAAAGTCCATTGTGAAAAGTGAATGTACTTTTATTGAAATATAATTACATAGGTATTTTCATAATCAAGTTGTTAATGTATAATCAATTTTCAATTTTATTAATTTTATTATTCATTACAGGTGTCTAAAGAAAGGGCTATCTACAAAAATGACATCATGACACAAAACTGAACCACCTCAATGTGCATTCACCCACCATGACCATATTTAGACAAACATTTTCGAATATACGAGGTAATTTGTATTCAAGATGTCTTTTAAGAAACACACCTATTGTTGCACCAACATGTGGTAAACATGATAATATTGATTCAGTTTGACCCACATTTGTAGGGACATTAATAACACTATCATGCATCTTATATTAGCCATACCTTTGGAGTCTATAAATTTAAGAAAAAGCAAGACGTTTTGAAATGAGTCATTTTTATAATTGTGTTAAATTTTTGACTCATGGAATAATTTTGTTTATAGAAATTTTATTTAGTACTTGATATAGGGGTTTTTTATTTTAACTAATATTAAGTAAACAACTTGTACATATGTATGATGTTGAACTAGGTTCTATTTGAATTTGAAAAAATATAAAAAATTGTTTTGACAATTGATTTGAAAACACTTGAGTTGTTTTTAAAAATATAACCTGTCATAACTAAAACATGGAATTATGGGAACATCTTAAATTTTTTTATTATAAATGTCAATGTATATTGAATTATGTGTATTTTCCTTTATATTAATATTATGTTCCATTTTATTTGATTGAACATCATGTTTTGCAAGAAGTTGTTGTGTGAGAATTGGTTTTTTAATTTCTTTTAGAGTGCATTGAACATATGACAACCAAACTTTGTTGTTTATGAAATATTCTTGTGATTTATATATATATATATTTCATGTGGTTCATAATTTGTGATCTTGTTCTTTTAATATTTGGAAACATCCATGATGCACATAGAATGTGTGCTTTTCTCTGCAGACACCCAGAAGGACAAGTTTCGCACCTCCAGTTTTTTATGAGCTAGGTTCTCAGCAGGTGCAATCAGTGACTCCTGTGAGAGCTCCCTGTTGTTCAGATTTTCCCCCATTGTTGTCTAAGCCTAGAATGTACAAGAAATTCTTTGTTGTGACTGGGGGCAACCTGCAGTACAATTCTCTGTTGTCACTGAGTCAGAAATTGCCTTGGGAGACAGGGACTTAAGGTGCTCATGCTGTGCCAACCATTTCCAGCTCTAGGGCTGCAGCCTGGACAGGTAGGAAAGGAGTTCTTAAGTGTCAACATTTCATGATGCAACCACAGATATCAACTATCAGCAAGATAAATCTGAGAGATGCAAATGCAGGCCATTCTCCAGGAACCAACATCCTTTACTGCATTAGCAGACCCACTTATGCAGCAGCATCAAGCTTATCCTCAGCAGCAAGGGATCCTGCAACAAATCTTGAACCACACAATGCAGGGTTCTAAATCAACATGGCTCCTCAAACCATTTATTCAAGTGAAGGGCATTGACATGAATTGTGCACTGACTCTTACTGATGTTAGATCCCAGATTTTTGAGAAGGTATTGACAGGGCCCACATTCTTTGAGATGTATGCCACATTGTACTGAACTCGCTGTCTTTTACCAGAATTTGTAGAGGAGGATGAGAGGATCACTTTCAGGTGGATCCTGTTGGATAGATGCCAGGAAGTATTTGAGCATGGAGAGACAGCGAAAGAAAAAGCTGATGAGACAGAACAGGACAGTGAAACACAGATTGATTCAAAGGAAAGAGTGCTGAAATGCCCAAACTCCAGGAGGTGTATGTTGGGGAAAATATGTTTTATTGGGGAGCTCCACAAGAAGAGCATGTTGACAGAACATATGATGCATCTAATCATCTCACCCAGTGGGTAAGGTTTCACCCACAAAAACAGCCCTATGCTGTTAAACAGTGAACACACACAGGCCCAAATCAAAAACAGAAATCCGTAGTTGACAGCTAGCTGTTGCTGTTGAGCAAGGATTGGATAGGCACACAGGCATCTCAGAGGTTTTAATTATGATACCTAGACAAGTAAAGATCAGTAAGCCCTAGTTGAGTTGGTGATGATGTGAATGCTTTGCCACCTCTGGAAATCACAGCCTTGGAATCACCAACATGGCAACCCGCAGATGTTCCTGCTCGAAGACAGCTCTACAAGCTGTTGAGCCAACAATACTTTGCAGATCATTCTATTTTCCCATGTAAGCTTGAATATCCAAAGCTGAGCATTGAAAACTCACTGAAGCTCCCCCAACTTGTTCTAGCTAGCCTACCACTTCCTTCAAACTATTTTCCAGCTTTAGCCATTGCAATGCTTGTAGATACTTCCAGTTTAACCACCTTCATTAGTGTGTTTTTGAGGTGTAGAGGTTTGTGGGGATGGATGAGGATATGAACATGTCAGAATCTGACCCTTGCACTGCCACAAGAATTTGCAGATTTTAGGAAACTCAGGACGGTCTTCAGCTCTTGTGGCCCAACACTTACTTATGAATGCTGATAGGTGTGCAGGACAATCAGGTGGTAAAGTTGGCCTCTCTCCCCTGGGAATACTTGGAAGAATGTCAGACATGAGTTGTGTGGGGATACCTTGGGCATCACACCACGGTATCTTCCCAGTGAGGACTTCAAAGAAAACCATTGCATATCTATAAATATCTGCTGCTTTTGTGTATTTCTCTGTGTTCTGCTTATCTTCAAATACCTCTGGTGCTTTTGTGTGTTTCACTGTGTTCTGCTTATCTTCAAACACCTCTGGTGCTTTTGTGTGTTTCTATGTGTTCTGCTTATCTTAAAATACCTCTGGTGCTTTTGTGTGTTTCTATGTGTTCCGCTTATCTTCAAATACCTCTGGTGCTCTCCACAGAGTTCCACCTGTTTCCATTGAGGTGAACCTAGAGTTGACAAGGTTCACCTTTGAGAACCCAAAGTCTGTAAGCTTTACTTGCACTGATCGGGAAATGCACAACTCCTTACTCTCCAGAACATTTATAAGAATGTTATTTGCCTTGAGATCATGGTGCATCATCCCATCCTCATGCAGGTATTTCATAGGCTCCGCTATCTGGAGCATTATATCAACAGCTAAAAGAAGTGAAAGTGGAGGTCTAGTCTGACCTTTATGAACAGTCTTGTCCAAGTAGCTCCTCAGGTCCTTCCTCATGAGCTCAGAAGCAATCATATGCTGGCTTTCCTTGGCTGCATACTCTATGAATTGAACCACATTTGGATGTTGCAACCTTGCTTGTAGCTTCGCTTCTTTCTGTACTATGTCGACCTCGGTGGGCCTTGAGGCAGTGAAAACCTTGGCAGCCGCTTTTTCTCCAAGGAATTCACATTTCAACACGGCTCCAAATGATCCTTTCCCAAGATAGTCTCCACGTGTCACATCATCATACTCTATCAAGTGTAGATGTCCATGATCAGAATTAGTTGCCCTCAGTTTCTCAAGCACATATTCTGCAAGCTTCGTCACATCTCCTTCGGGACACGACATTGTTTTGTAGCTTTCTACAGCACTGCGCAAGCTCTCAATGTCCCTTTGAGAGGCATCGTTGACATCTGGCGTCAACAAATCAAGGATATCTAGTCCGATGAATATGCAGTCTGGCGCTACAGCGCTTTCAGGAATCAGCCTCAAAATCTCGACGTAAAGACGAAACTCATTCACGTGGAGGAGGATTCGCTTCCGCATCGGCGCGGAATCGGCTGAGTTGATCACCGACCTCCACCAGTTCTCGTCTTTACACTGCTCCACCAAAGTCTCGCCACAACGCATAACACGCCTCAATTCCGCCACAACTTTTTCATACACAGGCCCGCTCAAAGGAAGGAAGTTGTCGAGGGAGCTGGAGTATGTGGTTGCAAGGAGTTTGCACAAGGATCTGTTGAACTAGACATGTGCACATTGCAAACCTAAAGTCCTAGCCACCTCTTGGCAATCCTTAAACAAACTCTCCGAACTAGAGATCTGTTCACGTCTCAGACCAAAAGTCCTCGCCAACAGATCCAGAGTCTGCATACTGGACAACAAGCAGTCAAAACGGAAGTTACCCAGGAGAACCACGACGTCATGGTGGATTGAGAGAGCACAATCGACCGATTTCCCGATCTACCACACTTGCAGCCACAAGATTCCAACTCAAATGTTCCTCTTGCTGCAAGCTAGCAGAGCGATCTACACTCTCCAATCTGAACTATGTCTACTCTGCCCACACTCCCAGTGTGTATGACCAGGCTCTATGAATTTCTTTTGTGCGCAGGTTTCGTCTTCGCGTAAACCTGTTCTCGTTTCTACCTTACCGACAACCAGTGCTCATAAGTAATAGGAGAATTGAAGCACATGGAGAAATTTCCTCTCACTTTGGAAGGGACCTCAGCCAATATAGGGGGCCTAGGATGAGGTTTAGGTTGAGTCCTGCCCTGCATTTTGGGAATGTTCCGCACCCCTGGGCGTTAGCGACCCTAAACCGTGAGGCAAACAATATCATAATCAGTGGGTTTTTTTTTTCTTTTGGAAAAATATGACATTTGGCTCCTCTTTCAGCCCTTGTGTTGCTAGGTTGGCCACCGGGTGGAATGAGTTGGAGCGTAGCAGGCTATAATTTTTTTGTTGTAATGGAATTTTTTTGCTACAACTAAAAAGGGAATGGAGTTTCATCAGGTGATTTAATTTGTTTAAATGTGGCTATTTTTGCCTGTAAGTGTCAATTTATTGTAAGAGTTCTGGCTATTGCCAATTCTCACAAGGAGAAATTTAGGCTACCTTCTACTAAAAACATGGATAGTAGGAATCTGATTAGTAATCGCTTGGGAGGGGATTGAACCCTTTAAACTGCCCACTATAGCACAAGTGGCCTACCTACAAAAACAAATACATTAGTTCAATAGAAAACCACCCTCAACTTTCAAATCAGAATAGAACTTGCAAATGAAAGGTTAAATGAGAAGTTGTATCCATTTGGGTTCACCATTTCAATTTCCAAAAAACCCAAAAACTATCCAAAGTCCACAAACAAATGAACACAAAAGGGGTAGTTGTAAATTAGAAATGATCACTCATGTCCATTGGATTCACCAACTCCAATACAAAAAAACCAACAAACCTTTGCAAATTGCAACTTGCAAGGTTGCCAAACCCAGGGATAGTTCCAATTTCCAACCTTTGCATCAATAAAGTGTTGAAATGAGAGCCTAAGCTCCCACACCATATGAAGGATTTTCTATCCGTCACTGCTCCAATGCTTCTACATATGAAAAATTCTACATAATGTAAAACTTCTAGGAAAACATTATGACGACCAATCTCAAGTTGGTTGTTAGTCAATTGCACAACTTGGATTTGCAGAATGCCAAGGAACTAAAGCATTGTTATCCTCCATGCTACCAAGGATTTATACCATGACAATCTTTGCCAATTTGAAGTATTTTGAAAAAGAACAAGCAAGTAATCTATATGCCGAAAAAGTGTGCCAAAGACGCGTCAAAGGATTCACATCAATTAACTTGACCATTGTAGCACATGCATTTGATTTCATGGCCAGCTTGAACATAGATTATTCAATGTCAAGAGAAGATGCTGATAGAACCTCAGGAACATAGTGATGTATGGGTTATACATCATTACCGGCCAGTTTTTTTGGGCTACAAAGCACAATTTTAATCACATCCAAATGCTTGTTGAAGCTTTCATCTGCATATTTAACCCAAATCAGTAAAACCATTCAACCTTACAAATGGACCCTACCATAGCCCATAAACAAGCAATAGTTTTTAAATGGTGAAAAACACATGGCTATGTTATGGCCATCTAATCTTAAGCAAAAAAAACTTCGTTCTCTTTGAAAAGAAAATCAATTCAATATCCATATGGATTTCAATGAAAATGTGCAATACCCACATGCAATAGTAAAAACACATTGACCATGGGAGTTCTTTGTGTGAATGTGGTATGTTAATGCAACTTGATACTTCCATGACCAGCCATATCCCCATCAAAAGGGGGACAAAATACTTTAATTATGAACAAATAAATAAAAATGAAAGCAAATTATTAAGAAATAATATCATATTCTTGATTTTAAGGGTGATGCCATTAATGTTCACAATGGTTTTGACCTTAAATGAAAACACATTCATAAATGAATCATCATCCATGACATCACTAAAGAAATAAACATTTAATTATTAAATAATTCCAATGGCAGATGCCGTGAACCTTAATAATTTTTAACAACCAAATACACATGCCAAAATAGATAAGCCACTATCTGGCCATAGTGTCAAAGATTAATTAAATGAAACCCCAACAATGAATAGATCAACATGGATATTATTAAACAAACAAACATTAAACTTTGAATTACAATGGTACATGCCATAAACCTTAATAACTATACAACCATATACACATGCCAAAAAATTAAAGTCATTAATTAAGCCCTAATTTCTCCACTTCCCTTTCAAAGAAATAGAAAAACATGAATGTGTTTCATGGCATAGATGTGCAAATGCCAGATTCCCCTCAAAATTCATATTAGGTTTGATTTTAATTAGGACTAAAAGGTGTAAAAATTCATAAATGTTTGTCATGTCCATAACTTTAAATTCTAAAATCTAGCACTAAACAACATAAATGATTATTGGAACATAATATAGTTAAATATAATTCACATTGCTTAAATACACAATAAAAATAAGCAAATCAAATTGCTGAATATAGGACTAATTGTTTTATAATCCTAAGCACAACATGCATTAAATGCCAAAACTAAGATGGAGTTCCATATGTCATGGACATCTATGTTAGGTTGCAATACCCTCATCATAGTGAAAACTATTCTCTAAACCGTTAATGTAATACCCTAATGCGGGTGTTTCACAGGGTCTTGAATTCCAAAAAATTGTGCAATACCTCAAAACACCCTTAAAAATATTGTTTCAAGCTAATGCATACCTTGTATGGGTGGTGACAAATAGTTTAATCATGCCCTTAAATTTGGTTGAGTGAACAAGTACAAGCTCCATGCAATACCTTCATTTTATTTGTTTCCTCATTGTTTTTGACAATTGCAATGTCTGTTGGAGTGGCAACTAGGTAGGGAGGTGCAGCCATGTAGGTGGGGTCTGGTAGGTACTTACCTAAAGGGCTGGTACGAACGAAGGTGAAAGGGTGGGCAGGTAGGTAAATAGATGGGTGGGTGGGTACATGATGGGGATGAGAGTAACACATTTTAAATGTATAGGTGAGTAGGTAGGTGGGGGAGAGAGGAGGGTAGGTAGGTGAGAGTAGGTGGGTGGGGGGGGAAAGTTTCAAAATGGAAAAAACCGAAACTAGGTTCTGGGCGCGGAAAGAATAAAGTCAACCTGCCAACGACCTTGCGACAGAAAGAGAATCCCATCAGTGCACCATCCATCCAGGTTGGTGCACCGGTGGGCGCTGGTTCACTACGCCCTAAATAAATTCCTTGCCAGTTGCATTACATCGTGTCAAATCCTAGAAGAAGAACTATAAGTTTCAATGGTCAAAATGTCATTCCTTACAAGCCCCTCCTAGGCCCCTCGCCGCATAGGATAAACAATGATGTTCCAGGGTCAGCTTAAGCAACAAATGGGAACTTGGGGAACAATTTGAGAATACATTGTGGCAAAGAAAAAAGGAGAAGGCATAGAAAATGTAATGAGGAACTTACTAGGAGCAATTGAAGAACATAAGTGGCAACAGATCTATTTGCATCAGAATGTACATAACATAATTAGATATCCCTCTCAATTATAAAGATAGTAAAGCACTTGGAGAAATTTTATAAGTATACTAGTCTGTAAACCCATTTTGCTTGCAAAATGATCAAATAAGGAAAAGACTAAAGTGTTATGTTCTCAAGGTCCTGTCAATGGGTTTACTTACTTGTACTCTATAATGAATCTAAACACAATATCCTGACCTTCGTAGGCAAGGTCAATAAAATAATGGAATACAATTTACTGAACTATTTAGCCATGTTGACTCTACCCGTTCACCAACGCTACCATCCCAACTTTGTCATCTGGAATGCCTGAATTATGAAACACTTACAAAACAGTTCTCTGGATCTTAAATGTTTGAAAAACCTACAATTATTTAAAAAAATCAAATGTGCCCCAACACTGAATAGGTGGGGTGTTCTTTGCAAAAAATGGTGCCGAAGTCTTTTGGGAAGAGAAATTTCATGCAGCCAATGGGAAGGCCCAAGCATGCACTCAAGGTGCCTTGCTTTTTTTCCTTTTATGTTTGGGGGGGTGGAGGGGGGGGAGAGATTTTTTTTCATTTTTCCTGGCTTCCCAATGTGTTCGCACTATGTTCCTTTCAAGTTCCCAATGGGTTCCCAATATTTTCCCCAACATTTTCTCCATACCTCCTCACTTTTATCCCATATGCCTTGGAAAATGGTGTCCTCCTTTCACCTATATAG
>Ga0209208_10009556_pt1 | contig 12730 bp, 10 predicted proteins | sample S1TSphfallax_3_FD_187694 | JGI IMG/M metagenome (GOLD analysis project Ga0209208, IMG submission 187694) | Host-associated microbial communities from peat moss isolated from Minnesota, USA - S1T2_Fd - Sphagnum fallax MG (SPAdes) (version 2) | ecosystem: Host-associated > Plants > Peat moss >...
TAATGCAATTACACATGTTATGTAATCGGTGGAACATCGTATACACTGAGAGAAGTATTCTTTGGGAGGCCACTTGGTGTGGAATGTTGTATTATTTTTCAATATTTTTCAAATGATTGGTCAAATGTATAAGTTGAAAGCAAAACTTGTAAACAAGACCAATTGGATGGGTATCATGTTTCCTTGGGTGTATGGTATAATTAGGTTTCATATGTGCAATGATTTCCTATTAGTGGGATTATGCATTGAATTGGTGATTGTTACAAAACAACACTACCTATTTTTTCATTGAGAATTTTTAAACAAATTCTGATAGGAGGATTCAAGAATTCCTTGACTTTATGTCGCAACCCTAACATTGGGTTTGCAACTAAGTGTGAAATGTAAGGGCCCATGAGGCTAAAGGAGTGTGTTTGGGTCTAAAACACATTTTCATAAATGGGGGAGAGTGCAAAGGATGGAGCCCAATGACTCCCAAGTGCACTAGTCCCACTTTGGGAGCTGTATTCATGCAAAAGTCCCGAATGTTCGAAGCCTTGGTTGGAAAGGCAAACAAACACCAAATTGGGCCCTTAATATACCATTGGAAAGGTCTTGAAATGGAGATGTTTAAAGTGCCTTTGCATTATTCATGTAAACCTGATATGCATGAATTAAAGTCAAAAGAAGGGGTGGGAGTCAAATTGGGAATTTGACTTTTGACCACAAATCCTTTTTGACCAAGGTTCAAATGATCTTTGATTGAGGCATGCAATACACCATTGAAAAGATCATTTTGAGGGCTATAAAAAATAGTGCCCTCACATGTTCCAAACAAGCTTGATTTGAGGAAAATATCAATGTCCAAAATTTCAAAACAATAAGAGTTCCAATTTTAGGACTCCCACTTGGGAGTCTCAAAAAAAAATGCCATTTGGAGGTAGCTCTCGCAAAAAATTACAGAGTATATTATAAGGAGAGGAATGGTGTTTTCTCACAAAGGTTGCGGGCCTTGTAAAGCTTGTGTTTGAAGTTGTCCATTTAAGTTCACCACACCACTTACATTCAACTTACATTAATTGCTTTCTTTCCTTGGTTGTGCAAGTTGATTTCATCTTGAACTCTTGTTTATGAGTTCATCCTAATCCCATCTTGAAATCCAACATGTCTTCCTACCCCCAAAGTGCTACAAGTTAAAGAGCATGCTTAAACTCTTGGGTAAAAACTTGTAACTAGGAACCAAAAGCGTTACTTTCCAAAAGGATAGGGGTTACTTTTGGGCTATGGTTTTTTTTCCTCGCTGTTATGTGGCATCTATTGATTAGCGATTTCAAACAAGTGCGAAATGAAGTTTGTCACGGGTTTTTAGTTTTGTTCCTTAAACCCTAAAAATTATTTGCCACTGCCTTTCACTTTCGTCATTTCCTACTCCCTCCTCGTGAACTTCTCATTCATTACATGCTGGCCATTTCATTTTCCTACTTTCTTGTCGCGATCGCATTTTCTTGCTCTCATCATTTTTATTTTTTTATTTACACATTAGAAGTTAACACATAATCACTGCAAAGACTATGTTACTCACAACACGAGAATTTGGAGTTTTATGTTATTGCAGACGAAGGCATTGAACTTCTAGGTTAACATACCACTAGTACTTTATGTTTGAAGTTCTTCAACATTTTAAGAGTTATGAAAATGTAAATGCGTAAATGAAATTCAAATGCATGATGCACATTGTTGTTGCAAGATTTGATGACCAGATGCACATTTTTTAGGTCAGTTTCTTGGAATTTGATATACCAAAAAGGTTGAAGATTCTGAAAAGGCGAACTCAAAGGTTACGACAATGGTGAGTTTTATATTGTGTTTTTTTTCTTCATTTGCTTTGGTAAATATTATTTGTAAGTCACCGTGCCTTAGTTGACTTAAAGGATATAAAAAGTTCATCATAATGAATTTATTTTCTTGGTATTTTGCTTTGGACTAGGGTGGAAGTTTGTTTCAAGCAACGGTTACTAAGTGTAAGTGGAGGCGCCTTGCATTTTAAGAGGGTTAGGATCTCAATGTGTATCAGATCAAAAGATCAACCTAGTGGAGATCCATAGGTTTTTAAGAAGCAAATTGCTTAGAGTTGAAATCTGCAAAACTATAAAAGGCAAACAAGGATATATCTATTTGCTTGTAATAGGGTTTAGGTCATGTTGTATAACCATTCTAGATTGTCAACAGATTTATAATTTGTGTTTTATGTGGTTTGTTTATGTTTTAGCAATTTTCTTTGCGTTTTGGAAGTTGGATAAAGGAGTTTCAATGGAAAAACTTATAAGGATCTGATTATTTACAATGGTTGGAAGACAAATATGAGAAGATAAAAAAAAATTTACTCTCACCATATAGGTCTAGATTATCTTATAATAGAACCTAAAAATCCCATACTATGTGGCCATGGGTTGCATCTTCACAATTCTTGAGCATCACACATCTAGAAAAAACTTTGTTGGCGCAATCCCATATGTCTGATAGAATTGCATCTTCATAATTCTTGAGCATCACACATCTTGAAACAACTTTTGTCAAGGCATAATCCCTTAGTTCTAATACCATGTCCATGTTGAAAGATGTACACAACCTTATTATGGCTCCAATTGCTTGGTTTAGTTTATTCCTTTGTCAAAAGCTTGCTTCAAGTTCTAAAAATGGTGGGAGGAGAAATTGAAGACAATAAAATGAATATGAAACCATAAACACAAGTCTCTTGTTGATGTAATCATGGTTTTTAAAGGGCTTGGGGTGGGAGGGTGATAGCTTAACTAATAATTATTTATAGTTATTGAAGGTGGATGTAGTTGGGCATGTGGAGTAGTTTTAAGATTTATCATGTTCTTCTTGAATTATTCCCTATTGTACATTTTGTTTTATGGGTGTTTGTTTGCATAATTCTACCATTTTTTTTACAACCCATGTCAACATCTCCCACTTCCATGTCCTTGGGTCCATATGTATTACCTTGCCGAAAATCTAGAATAATTTGTTGATTTGATGTGAACATAGGACCCCATGATGTGCACCTAATGTTGAAGATTACAAGCTTTTGATTATGGATTAGAATTGAACATGATGTTCTTGTTTATGAGTTTCTGAAATCATAACCAACTCAAGTTGACATTTGTTCATTATTAATATTTACTTCATGTGGTTTCTTTTTTGTTCATGCTTCACATTTTTGTATGTGTTCTTGTGGGTTAGATAGGGAATCTTTGGTAGGAGCTTGCTTCATGTTCTTGGCAACAACGGCGGTAGAAATCAGAGATGGTACATGAATATAAACATTAGTTACATTTCTCTTTATGGTGTAAAATCTAAACACAATTGTGCTAGTTAATTACTTAGGGGTGGTTATATCAATATCTAGTCTATGCACTTTTTCTTTGTCACTATGGCCCATTTCCACTACTTATGGTGGATAATTAAAGTTGCAAAAATTGTCACAATAGACACATAATTTGTATCAAAATTACTTCAATTGTGATACTTCTTTTTGCCTACAAATTCTCCAAACCAATGTTTGGGTTGATTTGATTTTTCAATGGTGTAGGTATAGTTCAATTTCAATTCTTTTCAAGTCCTTTTACTTGGAAACTTGCCAACAATTATTAGGGTTGATTTGATTTTTTAGTGGTGTAGGTATAGTTCAATTTCAATTTTGTTCGATGAATCATGTTTGTGGAAAGCTTCTAAGAAGCACATTCCTCTTAAGGTTGGTCAAAGTTATGGCACAATTGGATTGATGTGTCACAAATTTTACTATTTGTTGTCAACTTGCTTTTTTAAGTGAAAGTATTTGAGAAGAATCATTGGCAACTTGATTAACATACTTACTATAAAATTGGTGATGGAATTTTATGCACACTTCACAGGAATATTGTGATGCTTGGAATTGCAAGCCATTAGAAACCATCTTATGTATACAATAATGATTAAAACTTGTTTCCAACTTGGCAATAGACAATGCTAGGATTTTATGCAAGATTGAATTGTTGCAACAAGTTGCTTTGATGTACAAGTTGTTTTGTTCCACATGAGTTGTTTGTGTTGCATCTCAAAGTCCCAAGGTAAATAGTTTGGTCTTCTTACATTGCTAGTCATTAAAGTTAAGTGGTTAGGAGGAGTCACGTTGTCAAGCATTGGTTAACAAACATGGTTCATGAAGGGTCCTTGTGAAAGCACATAGGAGTCATTGGTGAGTAGGATATGTCCTTGCATAAGAGTGATGATAACCACTTGGGAGTCATTGTCAACAATAGTCCTTGATAAAACCGTTAGCAATCATTAATCAACATGCCTAGTCCTTATCAACTACATGGGAGGATTGGATGAACATTTTTGAATCATTGTCAAACCACCTTTGAATCATTTTTCAATAGGTAGAATCTTCATCAAACCGCATAAAAGTCATTTGTCAGTAGGTAGAGTCCTTGTGAAACCACCTAGGAATCATATGTCAGCATAAAAAGTCTTTTTCAAACCACTTAAAAGTCATTTGTCGGTAGGAAGAATCCTTGTCAAACCACCTAGCAATTATTGTTTAGTAGGGTAGATCCTTGTTCATTTCATAGGAGTAATGGTTGTGCATTTGGAAATCCTTATTAAACCACTTGAGGGTCATTAGCTGGTAGGAAGAGTCATTATCAAACCACTAAAGAGTCGTTGGCCAATAGAGGAGTCCTTGTCAACTACAATGAAATATTAGATACACACTTGGGAGTCCTTGTCACACCTTTCAAGAGTCATTGGTGAGCAAGAGGAGTCTTTGCCAATTGCATGGGAATTTTAGATATACACTTGAAGTCTTTGTCAACTACTCAAAATTTTTGGGTAATCATTGATTGTCCTATTCAAACTTGTGGTGGTTATGTAGTTAGGGTTCGCTAAAAGTACTATGATTTCCTTTTAAAAGTAGTGAAGGTGCTTGGAAAGCAATTCAGGTTCAACCAAGTAATGATGTTGCTTGGTTAGTAATAACATAACCAACATTGAATAATTAACACTTCAACCTACAAAATGTAACCTATTGGGTCCAAGTTTAGGACCAACTTATGTGCTAATATAACATTATAAGTTAGGTCAAGTTAAGTTCCTTTAACTTTGAGCTATGTCCTTATGTATGCATTTCATTGGGCTTTTAACATAATAGTATTGATTAATAGGAGTGCTTTGGTGGAGCTAATTTGGACAAGTAAAGAAGGCCCTTGGGTTGTAGGCTTAACAAAAGGACAAGGAATTTCCTATTCAAGTAAGGTCCTTTCTTGCTACTATTGTAACTAGCTTTATTATGTGATTTGAGTTTGAGTGTTAATATACACTAAACAAGTTTAAACATTGTGAAGTTCTTACTACTTTTAACTAAATAATCATATGTTATTTTAAAATTGGTTCTATGACCTTTTATTATTACATTCCAAGTTTTCTTTCCATTTGATTAAAGCATTAAAAACTTAACATCATGTGTGGCTTTCACGGTGTTTTTAAACAAAAAAGGCCTAGATAGATGTTGTGTATGTACTTCCCAAGCACCCAAGCACTATTGACATGCTTGAAAACCTGTTAATTATAATTAAATGATAAGTAGAGGTAGTGGTGAAAAAGTATTTGTTAGTCTTAGGTTTTAAGCCTTGATAATTTGAATTCATAATAGGAATTGACAACCTCATTTATAAGTAGGTAGGGTGCTGGAAAAACACATGTAAGTCATGGTTGTGAGCACTTAAGATCTTTGAGAAATCTTGAACATTTGGAAGGTAGAAATGTGATTTACAAGCTAATAAATATTGCAATTGGTTCTTATGTCTTTGTAGGGCATTCATGCATAAGAAAATTAAGTGAGAAAAGGGTCACAAGGACATCCCATTAGAAAATTGGCCATTAGTGGACATCAAAAAGTAAGATGTTGTTTTCTTTTCCACCATCCGAAAGTTGAACAGTATTGGTGAGGATCCCAAGTATTTGAATAATGAACATGTCACCATGGAGGAATGCATTGCCCTCTTTGGGGGTTCAAGGAAATTCAAGTTGAAATGTTCAAAGTTGAAATTTGAAGGTAGGATAGCCATAAAGGAGATCTATTGGAGGGAGTTTGGGATAAGCAATGTCACAAACAATGAGATACCCACATGGATTGTGCATGGTTTCATTGCCCAAGGTAAAGGCGTTGACATCATTTGGGCAAAGGCAGCTAAGTCCACAACAAAAAAGAAGGCACATAGAGATGATGCAAAAGGTGGTGGGCGTTTAACCACAATGAAAAAATAATGTGCATTTCACCCTATTGATAGTGGCGGCAACATGGATGTCATTGATGGACAATTGCAGTCCCAACTACAATTAATGAAAAGAGGAGTATAATATGGTGATACTGCTAATGTTCTTGAAGACAACATTGAATAGTCATCTCCCACTACTAGGAGGTGTGCTTATGGTGCGTCAAATGAAGACATTAGGAAGGTTGGAGAGCTCCTGGAATTAAAGAAGGAGCTTCATTCTATATGCAAATCAAAGATCAAGTCCCTAAATGTTGATCATAAAGTTACATCCAACAAGTTGTTGGGCATGCAGTTTAACATGGATGATAGGAAAAACGTAGTGGAGAAGGCTTTAACAAAAATACTCTAGCAAGGGCTCCCTACAATAGATGTGGTATGTGATCTAATTTTTATCTTACACCATTTGTCCCACTCTACACCTTTTAATTACAATTTGCAAGTTCTTTGGAGACTTGTTTATTAGGATTTTTTTTTGTAAATTGAAATAAATCTACAAAGCTTTTGCATAAGGAATTAGGGGTTAAAACTTGGTGGCATGGCTAGATTTCTATGTGCCAAGAGCGAAGACTAAAACTTAGGTAGATTATATTAAAAGACAAGGTTGAACGAACCCAATTGGGGGAAGCAACATATAATGAAACACATGTGGAGGTTGAGACTTTAGACAACTCAATTGCAATGGCAGAATTGGAATTAACAAAGCTAGCAAATGAACAAAAGGCAATCTTTGAGGAATTGCATGAAATGAAAAGGGGGGAGGGAAGTCATTTTAGCATAAACCTATTATACACCCTAACAAACCTTCGTGTGATGCACCAAACATGATTATCATGAAAACATGTGGTGTATGTGGGCAATCATATCGTTGTTTTGACATTGTTGTGACATCTTACCTACATACGTATCACCCACTTGTCTTGGTTAGCACTTGAAAACCCACAACACGTGCAAAGTCACCTTGATTGGTGGTCTAGTTGGGGGTTTAGGGATCTAGATGAAAATTTGACTTTCGCAGCATAAGAGATGGGCGTTGATAAAAAGTAGGATTGCCTATTGAACGAATTGAAACATACTACAAGGCAAAGTGTTCATGGTGTCCTAGGTGAATATTTGATTTCCTACTTGCATCAAAATTTTCATCTTAGGATAGCCATTGTTGTTGGCTTATTTGTGGTCTATGCTTTGCAAGCTTTTCCTCCCCTAACTTAAGTTGTGGGTCTAAACTACGAAAGAAGAGTTGGAAACAGAATTGAAGTAGACTAGGCTTGGTTCAAGTAGTGGATTAGGTCCAACTAAAGAAAGGAGCTTTACTATAGTGTGGGGATCAATGATACACCAATTAGCAGTAACCTCCCTAGATCACATAGATGTAATAACATAGGAGTTTCATGCCCAAGGCTGCCCCATGAAGGACCTAGTTCTCAAACAACAACAACTACGCATATTATTATTGTTAACATGGTCACCTTTCCTATTGAACTAACAAAGATGGGTGAAGATGAATATGAAGTTCTTTTGGTAAATCCCCAAAAAACCTTCAAGAGCCTAGCCAAAGCAAGAATTGAGAGCTCTATAGATGAAGAGTATGCCAATTGCCCAAGCCCCCCCCAAAAAAAAACCAAGGTATGGTTGAATCATGATACTAATTATGAACTCTACCTTTCAACTATTCAATCAATATTTTTTGAAGGAAATTGTTACATGTATATTAGGTAATTTAATCAATTGTGTCATTTAATTTTGACCTGAACAACTAACATGTGCGTTGTGAGCATGATGGTGTAGAGAATAAGGTTGTAGAATAGAAGACCATATGTTTGACACTTTCAAATTCTGCTATTGAAGAACAACCCAATTGCCAATCCAAAGTCCCAGTGAATGTCTAAGGTGCAATTTTAAAGTTACATCATGTTTTATTTGTTGAATTTTCTTTTCCTTGGATGGTTGTTTATAAGTTGACATTCCTTGTGGTTTTAAAACAAATTGTTAGTGCATGAATATGAGGTGAAATTAAATGTTGGTGTAATAATATTAACTTTTAGCACTATTTTGATCATGTAATTTTTGCTTGCACATGCAAGGCAAACAACATATAATAAAGGCAAGGCCCTAGATGTATGCAAGGGTAGCACAACTACATGGTTGATATCAATAGAAATAAATAACACTACAATCACTGAGAGGGACACACAAGCAAAAAAGGGGACACCAATTAAGCAAAAGGCCCCCATAGCAACCAAGGGCACCCCAACTAAGGAAAAGCTAACTATAAAAGCAATCCTATAAAACCCATCTAAGCATAAAACATAAGCAAGTTTGTCCAAACCAAGCAAAGAAAAGACACCCCAAGCCACTAATAGCACCAGAAGTAAAGAGATTGTAGTAGAAGCACCCCAAGTAGTCAAGCACACCTTAATTAAAGAGATGATGTCATCAAATGTAGTTAACAAGGCACCACAAGCATTCAAGGGCAAGGAGAAAGCAACACAAAAGAGTAATGGTGGTAGTCCAAGAAGAAAATTAGTCATCCATGGGCTAGTAATGACAAGCAACCAAATAAAAAGAAGAAAAAATTGCCCATCGTCTCAAAGGAATCATTAGAATTGGAGATGTTAGACTCTAATGATGGATCTAATAGTAAGCCATTGTCTAAGTACATGGCAAAAGCATCAGGGAAGGCGTAAGATGGAAGGAAGGACTGGGCAAAGAAGGACAATTGTTTTGGTAATTAGAGGAGTGCAAATTCGTGCATCTAGTGGGAAAAACTAAAGGGCTTGAAAAATTGTGGGTTGATTAGAATAGTTGCTTAGAATTTATACATCATGGAACATGCTTACAAAGGTGGGCACATGATGTATAAGTGATCTGAACAACTATTCTAAGCCATATTTTTGGTGAGTTTGGGAGGAAGTATAAATAAAAACTTAGCCAATTCCTAACCTAGGCACATTTTTTGTACACAATGTGTGAACCAACTCCTATGCTCAAGTGGAACATAATTTCTGCATAACTAATATGTACAATTGAATACACAAGTCCATAGGTAGATTTTTTGGTACAAATTCTAACAATGAACACTCCTATGAGAGGGCAAGCAAGCAAGCATAGGTTGAATGAAGGTTTCTTCCCACAATGTTTTGAACAAGAACATCAAAATAAAATTTGAGGAATTTATTACTTGTGCAAATATTAGGTGATTTTTTTTTTGTCAAGAATTGTGATTATTCTTTGGGTTTAAGATGATTGTTTTATAAATGACATTTTTTACCACTAAGGTTGTTTGGGAACCAATCCTTTTTTACCACTAAACTAATTGCTTGGAAACTAGTCCTTTCTGGCCACTAAAGTTGCTTGAAAACTAGTCCTTTTTTACCATTAAGGTTGCTTTGAATCCAATCCTTAGCCTAAAGTAAGGAAGAACAGTGGTTTAGATCATATTTTCAAATATTGAAGTTCAATACATTAACAATGGAGGTCAAAGCATTGTGTTTTCAAGGTCAGACATGATGCCAATGCACTTAAGTTCTATACATTAGGCCTTTGGTGCAAAATACGGGAAAAAGGTGATGCATTCAAATTGCACATGTTTTGTAGCTCTTGTGTGCAAGCTTATCATTAATTAGATGCTAAATCCCTCTTTGCATAGTGTGTGATTTCACGAAGGTCAGTCTAATGCACACATTCTCTTTTTGTAGGTGAATACTAAAAGTTACTTGCACATGCAATTTGATCATAGTTTAGTTTCAACACACACTCTCTTTTGGCAAACGAGTGAAAGTTATTGTTATAAGCACATTGGGGAAGCTCCAATCCACACACTTCTTGTCTACAAATGCATTTTTTCTTGAACACATGCATCCATTATTCAACCTTGCCAAACATTGGTCTCCATGAAAGTTGAAATAATGGCCATATCAAGTAAGCTTTAGTGCACATGTTCATTCCTACCAAGAACATTTCAATGATTGCAACATCAAAGGAGAAAGCTTTGATACACATGAATAGTCTTGACATGCATCTCTTAAACACGTCACAATGATCACAGAAGGGAAAAAAACATGTTTTGAATATGAGTTGTTTGAACCATTGGATCAAAATGAATGGTGTAGATGGCCATTTAGGGTTTTTGATAATAGATGAACAAAGAATGGACATTAATCACAAAGCATCCACATTCTTAAGATGAAAACAATTTGATTATTTGTTGGATGTTTCAAACAACACCTCTTTGCATTTGATTCAATGTTGCATCTAACATAGATGGAATTTTCACATGGGATTATTGCAAATTGATCTCAAGTATATCAGGCATTGCCATGAATCCTTAAAGGACTTTTGTATTGCAAATAATTGATTTCATTTATTTTCAAAATTGCACATAATTTTTAGAGGCATTTGAAAATATGTCAAATCATGTTCAAATAAATTGGTGATTTCATGGTTATAATACTTTAAGCTACAACTTTGCTTCATACACCATGTACATTGGATCACATTTGCATGCCACAAAGGACTCTTGAATTCAAATAGGCTCTAAATTTTGAAAAAAAAATCAAGTTATATATATATAATATTTTGAGTTATTTTTAAGTGTTTCTCATAGTTCCTTATCACTAGAAAAAAATGAATGTAAAAAAGTTTGTATTTTGCAAATTAAAGACCCCTTTGTGAAATGAAAATTATCTAATGTTGCACCTACCCAACTTTAATGGTCTTTAACCCTAAACAAAACCTTAAATTGAGCCCATTAGTAATTCAATTTACATTCCTCAACATCCAAACTAGACATAAAGTACAAGTTTCCATTATTAACATGACATTAAATGCTACCATGTAGACATATGTAAAAAAGATTGCAATTTTGACATAGATCTTATGCCCTTTTTGGCTCCTAGTTACGTGTTTTGACCCTCTCTTCTTTTTTTGCTATTTCACTCTGGGACCCACATTTGCGCCTCTTAAGGTGTTTGGGGGCACATCACCTTATTTTCCCTTAAATTTGATTTCATGGGTTTTCAACAATTAAAAGATACGACAATGAATTTATCTTCATTAATCTAGAGTTTAATATTTGAAACAAACCACATAATGGATATTAATGTAACTTGTGTTGTGGGCCCAAGTGTGCTGGGTAACCATTTTTTTGTAATTTAATTGGATTTCCAATGAAAATAACTAATCAAAATTCAACATTTCTTACACTTTATGTGTAATGTTTAAAAATCCTTCATTAAATCCTACTCACTAGGGGGTGTTCCAACAAAACCAAGAACATGCCCAAATTCATCACTAATTTTGAATTTTTAGTGAAAAAAAATTCATTATTTAATTTATTATTCTACCATAGGTAAAAACATGATGAAACCAAGTCGATGCACCCCTACTCATTGAGGGCTTTCCAATGGTACCAAGAGTATGGCGAGAGGTGTTGTGGTTTGGGAGATTTCAACATGAGAAACAAGCAAAACAAATAAACCATCTTTCTTCATAGATAGATGATATTGTTGAAGTGTTTCAACTTCAAACATTACTTGAAGATTATGGCATGAAGCTTGAACCTTACATAAAGAACAAAATTTTCATCATAAGAAGGAAACTTTGTGGTCTACATCATAGAAAAGACATTCATAATGTCATCATTCATGAATTGCATGTTATGTCAAGTGTGGGGTGAATTCCATTTCAATTGTTATTAACATTGTCATGACCATATGTGTGTTAGCCATAACATATAGTGTGCTATGGTAGCGAATAGTGCCTACTTAGGGTTTCTAGGTTTAGGGTTAGAGGAAAGTGGCTCTTCTGGTAGGACCCACCTTCAGGTTGTGAGTGGGGGTATAAAGGGAGAAAGAGGGCTCAAAGAACATAGTTCTTTGAGTTGAGCCTAAAGCGTTGGGAGTAGTTGGAGTTAATGGAGTTTCGAGCTATGGGTGTCCTGTTAGCATCGGCCTAAATTCTCTGATTGGAGTAGGGTTTGGCTTGACTGTATGTGTATGCATCATGAGTTTTATGATAGTAGATCTTTCTCGTGACATTTTCACTCAAAGAACTATGTTTTTTTTTGGAGTAGTTAAACCGTGGGGGTTTTTGTGATCTCGCTCTCTGGTTGTGTGGCCGAATTGAAAGTGGGTGGTGTCAAAAGGAGCGCCTTGGCAAGAGCTTTCCAACGCACCAAAGAATGTTGGATTTCGTTGAGTTGATCAAAAGTTATGATCATTTGAAGTTGCTAGTTTAAGGTTTGACAGTTTTAGTGACGATTTACCAGCGACGTTAATTTCTCAGATAAGTGAAAATTTCCTTGAAGAAAGTTGCTGAAAATTGGTAGGAGTGTAGCTATAAAGCCAATCTACAATACGGCAAAGACAAATTGTGTTTCCGTTGAGCAGATTATGCGTTATGTTTGTTTTTGTGGTGATGGTTTTTTCTAGTTT
>Ga0209208_10009557_pt1 | contig 12730 bp, 9 predicted proteins | sample S1TSphfallax_3_FD_187694 | JGI IMG/M metagenome (GOLD analysis project Ga0209208, IMG submission 187694) | Host-associated microbial communities from peat moss isolated from Minnesota, USA - S1T2_Fd - Sphagnum fallax MG (SPAdes) (version 2) | ecosystem: Host-associated > Plants > Peat moss >...
AATCACACCAGGTGAAAAAACCCTCTTAATTGACTAGTGTTGTAGGTTGATTTAACTAATAGGTGTAATTTCCACCTGAATTTGGACATCACTTGTTTCCATCTTGTTTCACTGGCTTAATTGACCTGTCCGTAGCAACCGGTCCCCGGTCACTGGGGGGTTAACATGTTTTACCATGATTTCCTATAGTGAATCTGTCCTAGTTCACTCAAATCTTAGTGAAATACAAGGTGAACTTGGCCACATCTCCTAGTAGTGAGGGGTCGCAATGCTTTAATCATTACCAAGGTCCCCCTTTCTTTTGCTTAAGCATGGATCACATTTATAGATATCATTGATGTTTTCCATTTGGGTTTACCATACCCTTGTTCATACCACCATATTCCATATGTTATTTGTATTAACGTTCCACATGCCTTGCTTTTCTTTTAGTTCGTATGGTCACTAACCATTCAACATTACAACTTGCCATGCATTTTGCCCTTCATTTTGGTGTTTGTTTTTTCCTTCATGAGGCGATGAAAAAGGCCACTAAAAGACTCACTTTTGCTTCCATCAATACATAAGAAGCATTGGGAGACATTACAAAAGGAGCATAAAATTAAATTATGGGTTTTAGTTTTCGAATATTTTCAAAGATGGCTTTGGATCTTTCTCCCCCTCCATTGGCACAATTGTGTTGCACACAAGCAACTACACATGTAGAAAAATACCTTCCAGCAATGTGTGTATTGGCTTTGAAAATTTTGGTGGTTCCATTTGATGAAATCACATTAACCTTTTGCCTTTTTCATTCATTGCAAAAGGTCAACCTCCTTCCTTTTGTTAATGATTTCCATCTAGACATAAAGGTTATTTTAGTCTAAGATGCATTTATTTTCACTTTGGCATGTTCATCATGTTTTTCATTTAATAGACCTTTAAGTATGGTGTGTGTGAGTTTTTTATGATATTGTTTTGTTTCATATGACTTTGCAAGTCACTTTGATCTATTTTTTAAAGTATGCGGACACATTGTTCACGGTCAAGTTCCCCATATGTATCACATTTGTTTGTGGCATCACGATTATTGGCTTTGGAAAAGTAGATTGGTGACATCCAATCCATCACAATTGGAAAGGTGACCTATTGATTGGTCACTTGCACATTTGCCATTTAGTTCAAGGAAACATATGCCTAACACTTTAATCCTTGCCAATTTGGTGTGATGACATGGGGCGAGTGTGAAATAATGGTCCATGGGGTTTGTGTTATGTTGGATTTGCATCCAAATTGGGTGTTATGAGAGGTGGAAATTTATAATGCCTTTAATTCCATATTAGAGACAATCATATTTTAAAAATTATGATCTTCTTATGGTACTTTAAATCAAATTTTCCCATCTATTTAATGATTTTATGTGTGCCCATCCCCACAATATATTTAGTAGGTTTCTCGACACATGGCTTTCATAGTCAGTTCATTTGAATATGGTACACATTAGGGGGATCCTTTGGGTGAAACATTGTTTGCCATAATACATTTTTGTGTTTTCAACCCTATTGATGTAACATGCCCTACTTGTGTGTTTTTTTCATTTGTTGATGATATGCATATTGTTGGTCCTACTTCGAATGTGGTACTTGTTTTTTTAACAATTATAAGCAAAATTTGTTACATTAGGACTTTCCATTTAATTAGCAAAGTGAATAGCTTGTACTTCGTAGGGATTAAACTTGTCCATATCAAAAAAAAAATTGGCTTTTTAACACCCAACATAGGTTTTCATATTCTAGGTGCACTAATGGATTTTATGCCATTTGTGAAGTCCTTTGTTGCAAAGGCATTTTTAAAGGATTTCAACACCATAATTTACCCCCCAATGCTTATAATTCCATAGGTAGTCATTGCAATGCTTTCATTTTATTATGTGTAATGCCCATGTTATTTACTACATATCATATTTTCATTTCCATGTATCTTGCAACATTATGTTGAATTTGATTCATGTATCATGGTTATGTAATAAAAGTTATTGGGCACATGACCTTTTGGCATTACAGTGGGTCATTTGGCTTATTTTCAAATCACTTACCTATTTTTTAGTGGGCTTGGCCTATCCTCAATGGTTCAATTACTACATGCGCCTTTTTGAGATGTTGGGTTTTGATCACTCATGCATTTGTCATTCATTTTTAGTGGGACGATCGCCCTATTCTTTTCGATGCAATGGTGCATGTCAAGACTAACATTATTATTTTGTAATTGGCATTACAAGGTACTCAAATTTTACTACCCTAAGTTGTCCATTATCAAGTCCCCCCTTTAAAAGTCTTGTGGCATAATCGTAATCTCATTTACAAGTTTATTTGACAAATCACTTACACAAGTAGGAGTTTGCCACACTTCTATTAGATGTTCCAACAGATGCCACACGAACACGTTACGAACTTACAACATCACAAAATTTCAATGGAAAGCAAAAATTGTAAAACAATATGTCTTTGCAACATCCATGGGTTTCAAGTGTAGAAATGACACGAAAAATATACATATTACTTCTATATAAATGATATGTTTTTTCTACTTGTGATTTTTGATGTGAAATACGTACAATTTATGTTTTAACTAAATATGTGTAATTATTGTGATGTGTTTTTGGATAAAAATATGTGATTTTTGTGTATTAAGCATGAAGATTCACATATGTCATTTTAAAACAATGTTTCAACCATTTGAATATTTAAGATATTGAATATGTATAAATATCGTTCATATTAACCATAGCACAAAATTCATGCAATTTTTGTACAAACCTATGAAGCTTGGTAAGTTTATGATGCATGTTTATGATCTTATGCATGTCCATCCATGAACAGTTAATTATTAACCCATCTTACCACACTTGCATTTTGTTTATCTTCACTTCATTTCCTTACAACATTACATCCCATTCACTTGTCACATCCTATAGTCACACACATTTCATGTTATTAATGTGGACATACCGTTGATGATTTGGGTATCCATATGGTTTAGTGCATGTGTAGAAAATACATTACAACCAACAATACACTTCAAAATATTGTTGCAACTATTACTTTGGAAAATGGAACACATGTACAATTAAGATTTTAAATGAAAGTTTTTTATCAAATTTTAATGTAAATTTTTAAATAATAATATAGAAAAAATTTAACATTAAAAAACATTCAAATAATATTATATGAAATAAGTAGTCACTTAAGGGGCAATCAGATTAATAATTTTATTGAATTCAAAGTTTTTGCATTATGATAACAAAGAAAATGGATTTAGGAAGTTCTAGTTGAAAAGGAATCTCAACCAACTATTGTGGAGTTAACATTTATTTTATAAGCAAAGCCAAATAATAACAAAGGCAAACATGGAATCATATCCAAGATGAAGATGTCATTTTGGAAGACTTTGAAGCAAAATCTATTTAAGCATGTATCAATAACTTTTGAAGAGGCTAAAAGAATGTTAAAAACTAAGGAATCTTCCACTCCTTGAACTAAGGTATGCAATAAGTTGTTACTTTGTTTTCATGAATACATTCAAGAAATTTATGTTTACACCTTATTGCAAAAACATCTTTGACCTCCATTTTCTCTTTGCTTTGAATGTTTATTGTTATAATATGTTTTTTATTTTAATCTTTGTTAAAAAATGGGGTTTTAGCTTGATTTCATGTATTTTTGGATGGTTTGTTGATGTTTGAGCTCACATAAATGAAGTATATCAATGTCCATATATTGTGATATTTTTCTTTCTTGATTCCTATGGCCATTCCTACGGTCTCTCCCAATTTCTCTCCTTATTGCGTGAATGGGGCATTGTTAGAATTATTCAAAATTATAACTCATGATATTCATTTTTTCCTTTCACAATATTTCCAATTTCAACTTCCTTATGATTAATCAATTGATCTTACATAAAATATTACATAAGAAAACATATGCATGTAAGTAATAATTATAATTTAATTATAGTATAAATATAAGTAAAATAAATAAATAAAATATTATTATAGTATGGAAATTATAATATAATAACCAATTTAATGTAGATAACCTACTTGCTAGGCATAGTTAATAAACTTTACAAGTTAATAAAATAAATGTTGTTAAAGTAGGATGTAGGAAAATAACCTAGGCTTATAAATAATGTATGTACAACCCTTTTTTAGTCCATATAAACAATTTGAATTGAAATTCAATATGAAAATTTGATTTTTCTAGCACTCTAGCCAATTGACAAATCCATATTTTAAATTTCAAAAGTCCACTATTGATAATGAATGTATTATTTTTATAATCAAGCTGTTAGTTTAAAATGATTCATCATTTAATGTATTTAAGATTAAATTATTCCCCATAAGCATTTAAACACAAAACACCTTGTCAAAATTACCATTGTGATACAAGAAATGAACCATTATAGCTTACATTGACCCCTTTTCAAATTTGGCTTTTGTTGCCATTTATGTGAATTTTGCTACAATTTTTCTTAAGCAAACTCCAAATTTGCCTTAAATTTTTTCCCTTACTTTTATGATCTTCAACTCTATGAATGTAATAAAGGTGATAAAATTTTACAATCTTCCACAATTTGGTGAGAAAGGGGCTGATTTTTTTACTCCTTCCAAACCTTAGTCATGCCATCAACAACTTCAAATTCTTTTAGGTATTTTGCATTCATCCCGAAGATGCTTGGGTATTTTTTTAATCATGTTTGGAAGTTAATGACAAAATGAACATGGCACATGGCTACCAATGGTGTAGTGCCTTTTGATTAAATACTTTTCAATGGAACCACCTTGCTAAGTTCATTTGTTTTTGGGATATAAAATCTATCAAACCTCATATTTTTGATAGGGAGTTAATCCTTATAATACAACCAAAGTTTATTAATGGTAGGAGAATTATTTAATCCCTTGACATTATGTGAGATCATATGGAATTGAATTTTAAAGTGTTGTTTACAAGTCCATTTCATTCCGATCACTCTTATATTTTCTCACTTTTCACATTTTACCCCAACTTGGTAAGGGGCTAGACCCCTTAAAGGAACATTGTTCTCCTTACCAATTTATTGAACAACCCATTTGGTAAGGTGAATAGATTCTTCTAACCTTAACCCAAAGGGGGTCCTTCCAAAGGCCCTTATTTGTGATGTTGTTGGTGCTAACATTTCCATTCTAACTTCCCCTTGTGCAACTCCCTTAACACTTGCCCATGGATTCTAGATGTCCTACAATGGTATCTTCATCCTACTAGCCAATATGTATTCATATTCCTTTGTTGTTTGGGGTTGAAATCACATCCTTCTTCCATTTGAAGGAGTAGACTTGGGCATGTTGGTGTTGGAATGTGAATAAGAGAGCTAGGATCCAAAGACCTTCAATCCTTGAATTCCTAGTCCCATTGGCTATCAACATTACTCCTATGATCCTCCAAAATAAATTGTGAAAAGTCCCCCCCCTTTTGTGTGGTTCCTACATCATGGGATCCCAAGATTACTCATGGTTGTTCCATTTATAATAATTTGATGTCTTTTCAACTTGCACTTTTATCCTTTGCCACCTTATCCATTCGATCTTAGGGCATGTTAATGGTACATGCTAAACCTAGTGATGATTTTCTAGCTGTAATTCTTGAGAAAAAAAACCCTTCGATGGGAACTCAATCCGTGTACTAGTACGAGCTGAGAACATTTTACGATATAGATGGTTAATAAAAAAGTTTTATGAAAATCCCATCTACAATTGTGAAGATCTCCTTATCATGGGCTTAGAAATCATGCAAAGATCGAATGTCATAAAGATGACACATAAGTACATAAATGGTTATATACCAATGTTCAAAACCAATTACACTTTCATTGACAACAACATCGAAGAAAAATTGAACGACAATTTCATGAAAATGGTTTCTGTCATCCCCATCGTTCTTCAAGCTTGTAGCTTCGATTAGCCTTTTTTTAATGTGTTATTCACAATTGTCTTGTTTGATTTCTTCTCTTATGTACCCAACAATATTTAGCACTTGTTCCAAACCTTTTTGTTTTACAATGTCAAATCTTTCATAGGCAAGCTTCAGAACGAGAATACTAGAGTCTTCTTGTGCAGGAGGACCATGCCATTGTGTGCATTAATTAATTACAATTATGTTCCTTGAAAGGTGTTACTTGCTTAATCACTTTTGTTTCCAACTCGATCACCCTTGTTAGTTAGGTTTTCAACCATTGCCTTTTGTACATCACCTCCTTTGCTTGCAAATTCAAGGGTGCAAATCACTCCATTCTTTATATTATGAGCCTTAACTTAATTAGGCTTATCCATTATTATTTTAATTCGCGACCAACTACCCCCATTGTGTGGAGATGTTGACTTTTATAATAAGCCAACTATTGGTATTAAAATTGGTTGGGGTCTTAGACCTCCTTTTCCCTTTTTTTTCTTGCTTGTCAATGTTGTAAATCTTGCCCCCTCCATTAATAGCTCACCTTTCCCACCCTTGTTGGCTTTTGCCATGCTTATGAAGGTCTCCCCCCTTCGACCTTTTTTCTATTAATATCATCATGAAACTCTCTTGTTTTTTTATTGTTTGTGATTTTGTTTCATCTAGTTTTGATGTCACTTCCAATGCTCAAATTATCTCTATAAACATGTTCACCTTCCCCAAGTTTGTTGGTTTTCATGTTTTTCTCTTTCAATGCAATGAAAGACATGCATTCCTTAATGCAATGTGATGGTTCAAAACAAAACCAACACCTAATTGGCAAGTAGTTATAATCAATTATAATGAAAATTGTTTCATTTGTGGTTTTGTTCATTACACCAAAATATGTCTCCCATCCTTCACTAGCCTTGAAGGCTACAAAAAAATATTGATTTGGCATTTGTGTAATTTTTTTGTTAAAGCCCAAAAAATTGCCCAAGTTTGATACAATTTCCTAGCCTATAATTATGAATTATGCTAGGAGTTTTTGGATAGTGACCCATGTCAAAATCTTTTTTTTTTTTTTTTTTTTTTCCAGATAATCAAAGTTGAAGCATGGTACCCACCCTTAAGAAAACACATACCCCAATTGGTTTTTGACATGATCCATCACATCACATTAAGGAATGGCATTAAGGTGTTAAAAAATGAGTATTTTTTGGATCATGCCTAAACCATTAGTTTTCAATAAGAAAAAACCTTTCACCAACAAGATATTAAAGGTGATTTGGTTTCCCCCCATTTTTTGATTTAGGTGTGATAACCAAGTGTTAAGTGCCAATGGTGAAGGTATTTCTCCCACAAAGCTTGCAATTACCATATGGTCTTAAAGGTATCCCATTTTTACTTTTATCACCTCCTAATTCACCTTCAATGTTTGTTTATAATTTTTAACAAAAATCCCACATACTTGTAGGAATGCTTGGGAGTTAACAACTCCCCCAAGGTTGTTTTAGTTGTATTGATAGAATGCTTTCTTAGTTGACACTCCAACACAACATTAATGCCTTCTGCCATTAGAGTTTCACCTTCCATTAACGGTGGGCCAATGCAACACTCACTTTGATTAGCTTGAACACAATTCGCGAATGTTTTCCTTGTAAAATTACCCTAGAGCCATTCACAAAATAATGAAAATCACCTTCCTATCTAAAGAAATTTAGTGCAATCAACCCATTTGAAGCACATAAACCCATGTTTTCTCAAAACTTATGTTTTCAAGAATTCCCAACACCCCACATTGCACAAACCTTAAATCATGCCCTAAAGAACACGACTCTTTTTAATTTAATTAAGACATCTAAATTATGTCTACAAAGGCCAACTTATGCTTAAAGATTGACAAGAAGAGATGTTAGTTCAAATGCTTCATTTTAGAGGTGCAAACATATGTTTGTTTCCTAAGGGCCATGTCTCCCAAAGCCACACTGGTAGGTTCAAATTAACACATTATTTTGAAAATGATAAGTATTTATAGAGGGGTGAAAACATAGTCCAAAGAACCAGAGGTGCAGAAGTAAAAGTCCTTTTCCAAGGATTGTACATGACATGTGTCACTTTTGTGTTGGTTTACGACTTTAAAGTTTGTATTTTGGGTACCCCATTTAACATTACATTTTAGATATAAATAAAATCTGACTACAATTTGATTTTATATCATGTATATTATACATTCATGCCCTCTATCACATAAATATGAACAATTTTTTATTAAAAGCACATTTTCAAAATCCATATTTTTTTAAGGTCAAAAACACATTCGAACCATATGTGTTTAAAAAGGGTATTAAAAAATTTAACATTAGTTTAAATCATTTTGCCCTTCTAATCATCAATGTTAAAATCTTCTCCAATTTTCAAAAGGAATGGTGCATATGTGGTAGAAAAAAAGGACGTTTCAAAAAAAAAAAGGGCTATCCATTTTCAAGGTTTCAGTGCTTTAAATATGCACCCAAAAAAATTGATTTGTGTCAAGCTCTAAACATGTAAAATTTGCAATTAATGGAAAATATTCCCCAAAAAATGATGACAATCCAAACTATTATGCTTCATTTGTGATTTTTCAAACATATAAAAATGTAATTTAAAAGAGTGTTCACTCGTTTGGGTGGCTCCTTTGATTGTGTTAAATGTGGGGTGTAGGTAAAACTTAACATTTCAAAGCATTTCTAACCAACAACTATGAAAATGACATGTATTTTAAAACTATTAACATTGATGGGGGGGCCAATTGTCATGTGTAAAGGTTAATCCAAAGTGAAACCCAACCATCCCCTAGCACCAAAGCCCATTGGCCCATGAGGAGACCCATCTTTTTCATCAAATAACACATTTTTTTCATTATTATATTTTATGGTTTAATGGATTAATATAAGCAACCAAAAATTATTCAAAATGGACAAGCATCAAAAAGTCCATTTTGTCGTTTTGGACATGTCAATTTGAACATGTTCATTATAATTGGAACAATCTTTTTGACTAGTAGAGTAGTGGACCATTTTGATTGGTCATTTTTATTAGCAAAAAGGGATGATCATTTTGACTAGTGAACTAGGGTGGTCATTTTGATTGCCATATGTTTGCCCAAACAAAATCATTTATTTAAAAAAAAATATTAAATTGTGGTAGGTAAGTACATGTAGGTAATAAAAATGTACATAGGTAGGTGGTAGCTTAGCCTACCTAACCTATTGTACCTATTGTACCTAGCCATGCATATAGGTTGCAAGTATTAGGGATTGAAACCCTCACTTCCACAACAATAAACTAAATTCTTATTAATGGACCACACTTTCATACGATAATAATATTTGTCAAGTTTTTTATTTGAGTTCTTGTCAAATATAGTAAGTTTATGTAAATAAGTAAGAATGTTAGGAAATTAATAGGTAGCTATGTTACATGATGGTAGGTAGGAAGCAAAAGGTAAGTACATAAGTATGTAGGAATGTTAAGTAATTACAACTAAGAAGGTTGGAGATAGGTGGCAAGGAGATAGGTAAACTTAAATATGTTGTAAGATGGTGCCTATATGTTGTAGGACATGGTAGGTAGAAGGTAGGAAATAGGTCATAGGTATGTACATGTAGGTAAGTAGGAAGTTCATATAATTATAAGTAGGTGGGTTGGAGTAGGTAGGCCTAGTCAAGTAGTTTGTAGGATGACAAGTAAGTAGGTTAGATAGGTACGTTATAGGACATAGGAGGTAGGTAGGTTGTAGGATGGTGGGTGGGAGCTAGGATGGTAAATTTTAAGTAGGAGGTATGAGGTAAGAGGTAGGTAGGTTAGCCTAGGCTACCTTCCTTCCTATGTGGTTTGGCTTATTAGTTAACATAGGATATCCCATTTGATTAGGATATCATTGGCCATTTTGACTAAGGATGTCATTTTTTTTGTCCAACTTGAATGGATGTCCCACTTGATTAGAAAATCATTGCCCATCTTGACTAAAGGTGTCATTTGCTTTTGTTCAATTTGATTATATGTTCCATTTGATTAAAAGTCATTGACCATTTTGACCAAGGTGATTATTTTTTCATTCAATTTGATTGGAATGCATAGTCAAGTAAGTCATTTTAGTCAAGTTGACCAATTGAAAATACACATGACATTCAATCCTTGGATCTTTAGTCAAAATCTAAATGTCCATTAGTTAATAAAGACTACGTACTCAACTTGAATTGTTTGAAAATCCAAGAATTTTAATAATATTTGTAGTGTGGCATTGTCTATAAGCTTATTATCAAGCTTGTTTCACAACTTGTTTCCTTTACAACAAGATGATGAGATGGTGTCAATAATTACTTGATGGAATTATGCATGCGCTTGAAGATGAAGCTTTAGTTAATTTTGTGTTTGTTGCATTGTCATTGTAAGTACCAAATTTTCAAAAGTGGACAAGAAAGTAGTATGGGGGATCCCTCCTAGGTTGTAGATCAAACATAGTTCGAAAGCACAAGTTTAACAATTGTTGAATTTTTTGTAAAACTATCACATAACATATGATCTATGACGAAATTTTTTTTCATTGTCAACATTGAGTGTCTCCCATTATTTTTCCAAATCATAGAAAACATTTGTGTGCATAACAATTATTTCATGCAAAATAAAGATGTAATGTGGTGTTGTATGATCGAACTCCATTCATAAATACACAAGTGCATTATGCATGCTTGCATATGTTCAAGTTAGTGATGCATGCAATGAATATTGTAAAATAAAATTTAAAACACCATTCAAATGTCTCAAATATTTTGTGATAATTATTAAGGACGCTGAACCTACATTCTTTAGGCAATTCAAACAAGTAGATTTGGAAAAAACATATGAAAGTGAATGTAGAAAAAGGTTGGTAGCCTATATTTGTTTCATTGGACAATATGCATTATAGTTGGAAAAATTATCTAGTTGTTTTGTAAGGTTCATTTATAAATAGAGATGGGGACAAATAGATCATTTTGGGGGGATACTTGATCAAAGATCATGAATATGGTATGCATGTTTTAGATTCTTAAAAGGTAACAATAATTGAATATTTTAGATATGAACCTATTGATTTGGGATTTGTTGGGGGGTGTAGGTTTTGACTTCAATTTTGAATTGAATGGTAATGTGCATATTCATTATTACTTGCTTGTTGATGGCATTTATCCTTGGTGGTCATATTTCATATCTACCATCCATGAGTCAAAAGGGAAAGAAAACCAACATTTTTCCAAATTGCAAAAGACAACTTGTAAAATGTTGATAATTATTATGGTGTCTTGTAATCGAAATGACAAGTTGTGGCCGATCCTTGTCGATGGTGGGATCCTAGTGTGATTGCAAATGTAGTGATTGCATATGTCATATTACACAACATGGTAATCAAAGTTGAGTAGGGCAAGGTCTTGGAGCCAACCATTGAAGTGCCCAATGACATATAAATGAGGTGGGGTTAATATTTGCAAAATATGTTCAAGGCTCATGAAAAATTGAGAACCAACATGCATATTACAATTTAATGAATGATATAATTGATCACCCTTGAATAGTGAAAGGATTCACCGATTTTTGATCTTTTTGTATTTCAGACAAATTTTGCATTTTGTTGTTTTTAACATTTTTAATTTTTAAAAATTATGCAATTTAGTTTGCAAAATCTATAAAATTTTGATTACTTTGTTTTTGCCCAATTTTTATGATTGTTGTATTACTTGTAACAAGGGTGGAACCTTTTGTTGTTTCACTTATTTGAGGTATCACAATGTTAGTTTGTGCATTGCAATGTTTGAATTTGAGGTGAATCAAAGTAGTTGTAGTTCCACTTGCTTTTAGAAATGAAAGATTCTTGTGCCTCAAGTGATTGTAGCTAATTATTGGGCATGGAAAATAAAGCCATCATACATTAGTTTCATGTGATGGCAATCCTTTCCAAAGTGGCTATCATCATATCCATGCTGGCATGAACTTGGGCAACGATGATGTTACTTTTTGGTTGCTTCTCATATTTCTAGTGTTCTTTTGACATGTTATAACTTGGTGATTGTTTTGAAGATGGGGTCACATTGGGGGCGATATTTACAATGCCAAACACTTATACCCCATTCTTGTTAAAGTTGTTTGTATGTTTTTTGATATACACCAAACATGAATGAAGGCGAATGCATTATGATGTGGGTGTGCATTTTGTACAAATGAAGAATTTTACGAAATGTATCTTGACTCCCTATCCTTGATTCACAAAGAACAAGAACAATAGTGTAATTTCCTATGAACTTGACAACATCATGCTTGATGATGCCCATTTTGTTTTTAGAGACCTTGCAAATCTTGGAGCACAATCAACAAGATGAAATGCATTGGAGTGACTTTGCACCTTATACTAAATTGTTGCAAACTTTTATTTCTTCCCTATCACCAAGTCTTCCAATATGTGTAGAAACAAGCAACATAGTTGTTGTTATTCTTTTGAAACAATTTGTTTACCCTTTTTTGCTTTCAATTACGCAAGGTTGTTGACTATCATAAATGTTTTGATAATGTTCAATGATGTCTTTTGCATGCAATGATGTCATAATTACAAAACATCAAGACCCTTTCATCAATTGCATATTGGACTTGGTTGGAATCCTAATTTTTGCAAGCACAACAATGAAATGTGATCTCAACTATTATTTTGCTTCATCATTTTTATTTTTCACCATTGCTAAGGGTCTTAATGTCCTCTCCCCCCCCCCCCCCCCCCC
>Ga0209208_10009559_pt1 | contig 12728 bp, 9 predicted proteins | sample S1TSphfallax_3_FD_187694 | JGI IMG/M metagenome (GOLD analysis project Ga0209208, IMG submission 187694) | Host-associated microbial communities from peat moss isolated from Minnesota, USA - S1T2_Fd - Sphagnum fallax MG (SPAdes) (version 2) | ecosystem: Host-associated > Plants > Peat moss >...
GCAGCGCAAATTCACCGTGGTCTCTTCGTAGAACGGGTCGATCAGCGCAGTGGAGGCATCCGGCAGCAAGATCATGTCCGACTCGTTGATCCCCTTCCAACCAGCAATGGAGGAGCCATCGAACATCTTGCCATCCTTGAACAGGTCATCATCGACCAGACGCGCCGGGATGGTCACGTGTTGCTCCTTGCCGATGGTGTCAGTAAAGCGTAGATCGGCGAATTTCGCCTCTTTTTCCTTGATCAATTTCAAAACATCAGCGGGGGTCATTGGCTTCCTCGCGGGGGCTATTGCGCTTCGTTGCCGGCAGGCCGGGTTCTGTGACAATGCAGCAAATGTGCCATTGCTTGCTCGATTAAGGATCAAGCACTTGCAATCGACATTGCCGCACGGGCGCGCCATTATGACCCAAAGCGTGGTCTCACGCTCTGATTTGGTGCGTGGGGTTCCGGGACAGCACGGACGCGGCGTCGCTATACTCGCCGCCGACCTCTAGCCGGAGCAATTGATGGCCACCGCCTTGCCCACGCCGCCGCGAACCTTCCAGGAGCTGATTTTCGCCCTGCAGCAGTATTGGTCGGACCAAGGCTGCATCGTGCTGCAGCCCTACGATATGGAAATGGGGGCTGGCACGTTTCACACGGCAACGTTCCTGCGCGCCATCGGCCCCGAACCGTGGAGCGCGGCCTATGTTCAGCCATCGCGCCGTCCCACCGATGGTCGCTATGGCAACAATCCGTTTCGCTTACAGCACTATTACCAGTTCCAGGTCTGCATCAAACCGTCACCGGATGATTTTCAGGAACTATATCTGGGGTCGTTGCGTGCGCTCGGCTTCGACCTGTTGACCCACGACATCCGCTTCGTGGAGGACAACTGGGAGTCGCCCACCCTCGGCGCGTGGGGACTCGGCTGGGAGGTATGGCTGAACGGCATGGAGGTCTCGCAGTTCACCTATTTTCAACAGGTCGGAGGCCAGGATTGCCGCCCGGTGATGGGCGAGATCACCTACGGGCTGGAGCGCCTCGGAATGTACATCCAGGGCAAGGAAAGCATTTTCGACATCGTCTGGACGGAAGGCCCGTTCGGGACCATCACCTACGGCGACGTGTTTCATCAGAATGAGGTGGAGCAGTCGACCTACAATTTCGAGAAAGCGGACACGGAGTTTCTGTTCACCCAGTTCGATGCGCATGAGGCGCTGTGCCGGCGGCTGCTCGATGACAAATTGGTGTTGCCCGCCTATGAACAGATGGTCAAGGCCTCGCATTCTTTCAACCTGCTGGATGCACGTCATGCCGTCTCCGTTACCGAGCGGCAGCGCTTCATTTTGCGGGTGCGCACCCTCGCCCGCGGAGTGGCGGAGGCGTATCGCGCGAGCCGCGAGGCTTTGGGTTTCCCGTTGCTGAAAACTACCGCTCAGCCCCGGGTGGCCTGATGGCAACGCGCGATCTGTTGTTCGAGCTGGGCACCGAAGAGCTGCCGCCGCGTACCTTGCTACAGTTATCTCTGGCACTCGAGGAAAGCGTGCGCAACGGACTCGACGCCGCCGGCGTTCCCCACGGCGAGGCGCGAGCGTTCGCGACGCCGCGGCGCCTCGCGGTGCGCATCGATGCGTGCGCCGAGGTTGCCCGCGACCGCACCACTGAGCGTCGCGGTCCGCCGGTTGCCGCTGCCTTTGCCGCTGACGGCTCGCCGACGGCGGCCGCCACGGCGTTCGCAAAGAGCTGCGGCGTCAGCGTCGCCGACCTCACGCGGCTGACCACGGAGAAGGGGGCCTGGTTGGCGTTTCGCGGCATCGAACCGGGTGCGGCAACGACGAGTCTGCTCGAGCCGATCATCAATCAGGCGATCGCCGCGCTGCCCATTGCCAAACGCATGCGCTGGGGTTCGCGCACGGTGGAGTTCGTCCGTCCGGTGCGCAGCGCCGTCTTGCTGTTCGGCGACGATGTGGTGCCCATCGACGTGCTTGGCTTCAAGTCCGGCCGCATCACGGTGGGCCATCGGTTCCACGCCCCCGAGCCGCTGCTGGTGCGCTCCCCGAAGGATTACGCGCAACAGCTGCGCGGCGCCAAGGTGGTGGCGGATTTCGCCGAACGCCGCGAACTGATCCGCGCCGGGGTCAGCGCCGCGGCGGCCGAGGCGGGCGGTACGGCGATCATGGAGAGCGCCCTCCTCGATGAGGTGACGGCACTGGTCGAATGGCCGGTGGCCGTCACCGGTCGATTCGAGGCGCGATTTCTCGAGCTGCCGCGTGAGGTCGTGATCGCCACTATCCAGGACCATCAACGCTACTTTGCGGTGGAGGGCGCGGACGGCCGGCTCACCGGTGGCTTCATCACCGTGAGCAACATCGAGAGCAAGAACCCGGCGGTGGTGCGCGAGGGTAACGAACGGGTGGTGCGGCCGCGCTTGAGCGATGCGGCGTTCTTTTGGGAACAGGACCATGCGCTATCACTGGATGCACACGCCGCCCGGCTCGCGGACGTGACCTTCCAGACGAAGCTCGGCAGTTACGCGGACAAAACCCGAAGGGTCACGGCGCTCGCCGAATACATCGGCGAGCGCATCGGTGCGCCCCCCGGGGTCGGGCGGGCCGCCGCACTCGCCAAAGCCGACCTGATGACCTCGATGGTGGGCGAATTTCCGGAGTTGCAGGGCACCATGGGACGGTACTATGCCACGGCCCAGGGTGAATCTGCCGAGCTGTCGCTGGCACTCGAGGAACATTACCGGCCGCGGTTTGCCGGAGACGCCTTGCCGACCACCAAGACCGGGCAGGCGCTGGCATTGGCGGACAAGATCGACACGGTCGTGGGCATCTTTGCCATCGAGCAACGACCCACCGGCACCCGGGATCCTTTCGGACTGCGCCGGGCTGCGTTGGGCGTGCTGCGCATCCTGCTGGAAGGTCGGCTGGATCTGGATCTGCAAGGATTGCTGGAAATAGCGGCGGCGGCGCAACCCGTGCAGCGCCCGGGTGTGGGGGCTGAGGTCTATGAATTCATGGCGGAGCGGCTGCGCGGCCTGCTGCTCGAGCGTGCCGACGGCACCTCGCCCGAGATGATCGACGCCGTGCTTGCGGTACGACCGCGGTCGCCGCTCGACCTGGAAGCCCGGCTTGCGGCACTACAGACGTTCCTACAGCGGCCGGATGCGGGGGTATTGACTGCGCTCAACAAGCGCATAGTCAATATTTTGCGCAAGGCACCCCCAGACGCCGGGACGGCGGTTAGCCCCGCGGCGCTGATCGAGCCGGCCGAGATCGAGCTGTACCGGGTGCTGTCGGCAGCGGACGGTCCGGTCAAACAAGCGATCGCCGCGCACCGCTATGCGGAAGCGCTGCAAGCCTTGACCAGTCTCGGGCAGGCGGTGGACGGGTTCTTCGCCGCCGTCATGGTGATGGACGACAACAGGCTGCGTCGCGGCAACCGACTCGCATTGCTCAAGGACGCTGCGACACTGCTCGGCGGCGTTGCCGACCTGTCCCGTCTGCCGGGCTGAAGACACGCATGCAGACATTGCGCTCGATCTTGTTCAATACCTACATGGTCCTCTCCGCCTGTGTGGTCGGCGGAATCATGGGCATCTGCTTCTGGTTACCCTACCGCTATCTGTTTGCCATGGCGCGCTGGTGGGCCGAGCGGCTTTTCTGGGTGCTGGAGCACCTCTGCGGGCTCGGCTTCGTGGTCGAAGGGCGGGAGCGCATACCCGCGGGCGCACACATCGTGATGAGCAATCACGCGTCGGCGTGGGAGACCATTGCGCTGTTCGTCATCTTCCCGCCGCACTGCTGGGTGCTGAAGCGTGAGCTCTTGTGGATACCCTTCGTCGGCTGGGGTTTGAAGGTATTGCGCCCCATCGCGATCAATCGCGGCGCGGGACACCGGGCGGTGAACCAGGTCGTCGATCAAGGCCGCCTGCGCCTTGCCGATGGCATCTGGGTCGTCATCTTTCCTGAAGGCACCCGCGTCGCGGCGGGCGAAACCAAGAAGTTCGGGGTCAGTGGCGCATTGCTCGCCACCGCCACCGGCAACCTGGTGGTGCCGCTGTCGCATAATGCCGGGAAGTTTTGGCCGCGCCGCGGCATCGTGAAAAAGGCCGGCACCATACGGGTGGTGATCGGCGAGCCCATCCTATCAGCCGGCAAGAAACCGCGTGAACTCAACGAGGAAGTACGCCAGGCAATCGACACGGGCCTCGCCAAGATCGCGGCGTCCTAACGGCTGACCTCGACAGCTGCGCTTACAGACGATCGCCGGAATGCAGGCACCACTCGGCGCCGGCGAGCTTTTGCCAATCGGTTCTGTGAGCGTCGATCGGCAACAACATCAGCAGGCCGGCGCGGATCGACAAGCCCAATCGCACCGCCGCCGCGGCCAGCAGCGGATCCAGCGTGTACATGAAGAACTTGCGGCGCGCCGCCGTGCTTGCCGCAGCCAGCCGCGACAGCGAGGCAATGGCTTTGTCGCGCGGCGCTCCCAACCATTGCACCCGGTCGGTGGCACCGACGCTCTCCAAAATCGCGCTGGCCTCGTGTGAGACCCGCACGGCGCGGACGAGATTGGGTCGCTGGATGAACTGCGTCAGCCACTCCCGAGCGTTCGGATAGTGGAAGTGGACCTGGGTGGCAGGATAGTTGAGCTTGCGCGACTTCAGCAGGTCCGGCACGCGCGCAGCGGACAAGGGCGATTGCGGCCGACGGCCGGCCGGCCGATCGCTCGAGACGATGTAGAAACTTGGAATCGAATAAGCGCCCAAGCGCGTAAGTCCGCGGCCGCTGCCGTTTTCCCGGGTGACGAAGCCCAAGATGGCCGAGTACGATTTGGCGCGGCACAACTCGACACCGGTGTGCAGCAATTCCCGATAATGCCCGCGACCGCGCTCACTCGGGAGCGTCGTGCCCGCACTCATCACACAGACGTCGAGCGGCTCGCCCGCGCCCCAACGGATCTGACGATAGCAATAGGACACTCCGGCGAGTATGCGGCCGCCTTCGGTTCGCACACCGATGTCGGTGGCTCTGCCCAAGAAGCTGCGGCCGGCGTAGAACTCGAGCGACGCGCGGTCCCACTGCCCGGGGAAGCCGCCATTCAGGAATTCGATGTAGGCGGTCGGATCCAGCCAGCCGGGGTTCAACTGCGTGGTGATCATGCGACCTGCCGTACGCGCTCCGCCACCTCGGACAGGTGCGGCCACCACAGGCGTTCGCCGAAGCGCCGTTTGATTTCCCGGAACACGTGGTCCAGGTAACCGCAGTAGTCATCGTCGAGGCCATCGAGCATGACGTGGCCGCCGCCCGCCTTGAAAATATGCGCCTTGATATGCAGCACGCCGCCCAGTTCCAAGATGTGGAGCGCCCGCTCGATGGGCGACGTCGCCTGAAAGTTGCAACTCAAATGCACCAGCCGGCGCTCACCGACGAACTGCGGGTAGATGAGCGATACGCCGCTCAGGCCGCTCATCGCCGTGACCGCGTCACGCGCGATTTCGGTCTTCAGGTCGCGCGCGGAACACAGAAAGCGAAAACCGCATTGCCCGAGCGCCGCGATCAGGGCGCGCGGCGCATTCCACGCAGGCGGCACGTAGCCGCGGACGAACTCGATCCTGGCGGCGCCGAAGATGGCGAGCCCACGCTCCACCGCGGCGGTACATTCGTCGACCGACTCGTCCTGGAATTCGACCGCGAATCGCGGACCCCGATGGGCATGGGTGAGACCATGCAGCACGACCTCGCAGCGCTCCAGCGCGTTCAAGCACGACACCAGTTGCGGATGACGGTCCAGGCGGAAATGTCCCGGTCGGTGCAGCCGCGTCCAGTGGACCCGGTCGCGCAGCCACGGGATCCGCCGCCACAGCAGCGTGTCGGGAACCAGGGATTTCAGCCGCCAATCGGGTGTGACGCAGAGCGTGAGTTTCAGTTCAGGATGCAGGCGCTGCAGTTGCAGCATCCGCCCCAGCGCACCCCGGGTCAGATCGCCGCCGGCTTCATAGGGATCACGCGACGTGCCGGGATGAACATCATCGATGCTGAAGCACACCGCCGCGGTCTTACCGGCGGGCAGCCACCCGTCAGGCATGCGCGAACACCCTGACGGGACCTTCCTTGAGCTCGTCGGCAAACGTATGGATGTGATCGAGCAGCCCGCGATCGATTTCGAACCCGCGCGGCAGAATCACGACGCCGTTCTTGCGTACCAGATCCTCGGCCAGCACCATCCCGGCCACCAAGTCGCGCGGCGCCGTCTCGATCGCCAGACTCTGCGTGCCGGCAACGGGCAGCATGCCGCCGAGCCGATCGAGCAACTCGGCATCGAATTCGCCGTCGGCGTCGCGTAATTTCGCCAGCGCCTGGGCCTGCGTGTAGCCCTGCGCCTCCAGCGCGTCCCACTCGAGCACGATACGCAGCAGCAGCGCCCCCGGCGGTGGGGTCTTGCCGGACGGTGGATTGCCGCGGATCGCGGCCGCGAGGTGCGCCATGATCTCGAGCACGGGCTCGAGCCGCGGAATGTTCTCGAGCATCTGGGTCGAGGTATCGATACTGGCCGCGATCTCACGCCGGTCCGACGCATCGAGCCGTTCGCCCTCGTGCAGCTTCATGAGCGTCTCTTCCGGCAGCGTCACGATGCCGAGCTGCGACAAGACCGCCGCCGCCTCGATCTGCCACTGATCGCCCCAGAGCAGGAATTGCACGACGGAGCGGATCTTGGCGCGCAGCCTCAAGGCGCGGCCGAACGCCATGGGCTTGGTGATCGACAATACCTTGACCATCGACTCCACGCAGCCGAGCAACGTCTGCTGCAGCAGCACCTTCTCGGCGACGATCAGCTGATGCTGGGTCACCGCGGCACCGAATGCCGCGAGCAGCTGATCGGGCGGACACGGCTTGGAAATGAAGCGGAAAATCTGACCCTCGTTGACGGCGGCAATGGCCGACTGCATGTCGGTATATCCCGTGAGCAGCATGCGGACCGCCTCGGGCGCCGCGGAGCGCGCGGCATTCAGAAACTTGGCGCCATCCATCACGGGCATGCGCATGTCGGAAAGGATCACGGCAATGTTTCTGGTGTCGCGCAGAATCTCCAGGCCCTCGGTGCCGCTGCCGGCGAGATGCACGATATAACGCTGCTTGAGGTGCAGCCTAAGTCCCTCGAGCACCTGCGGCTCGTCGTCCACACAGAGGATTTCAAGCTTCTTGTTCATTCCCGACCTCGCTGACTTTCTCGCTCTGATCTTCAATGGGCAGCCGCAAAATGAAGGTCGTGCCCTTGCCCACTTCGCTGTCGACCGTGATCCGGCCGTGATGTCGCGCAACGATCACCGACTGCACGATCGCCAGCCCCTGCCCGGTGCCCTTGCCCACTTCCTTGGTGGTGAAGAACGGATCGAAGATCCGCGCCTTGACGCTCTCGGGTATGCCCGTGCCATTGTCCTGGATGCGGATCACGGCGTAGTTGTCCTCGGTGGCGGTGGAAATGCGGATCAGGCCCTTGCCGCCATCCGGGTTCGCCGACTCGATCGCATGCGCTGCATTGACGATGATGTTGAGGAACACCTGATTCACTTCACCGTACTGACACATCACGGGCGGCAGCGCGCCAAAATCGGTCTCGACATCGGCAATTTCCTTGTAGACGTTCTTGCATACGGTCAGCGTCGTCTCCAGCGCATTGTTGATGTCGACCTTGGTATGCTCGCCGTTATCGGGATGTGCGAACTCGCGCATGGCGCGGATGATCTTGGTGACGCGGCGGATGCCCTCGAGCGCCCTTTCCGCCGACTCGTTGGCGTCGACCACGAGCTGGTCGACATCGATGTGCGCCAGCGCCTGCTCGATGCGCTTGATGGTCGCCTTGGAGTCCCCGACCCCCGTGGATTCCTTCACCAGCTGGGTGAGTTCCGGCCACAACACGTCCAGTTCGCCCACCGCCATCTTGAGAAAGTAGACGCTGTCCGAGACGAACTGCATGGGCGTGTTGATTTCGTGCGCAATGCCCGCGGCCAGCGCGCCCACCGATTTCAATCTGGCCGAAAGACGCTGCTCCTGTTCCATCGCCTGACGGTCTTCCTCGAGGCGTTTGTACTCGCTGATGTCGGTGACGAAGGTCTGGATGCGATCCGCCTCGCCGTTTGCGTCACGGATGACCCGCAGCTGCACCAGCGCGGGAAAGGTGCTGCCGCTCTTGTGCCGCAACCGGTACTCGCCCGGCTTGATGGTGGGATCCGCTATCGTGGCCGCGACGCGACGGTCACGTTCCGCCGGATTGACATACAGTAACCGCATGTTCAGGCGTAAGGCCTCCTCGCGGTCTTCATAACCGAACAGAGTCATGGCGGCAATGTTGATGTCGAGCAACGAGCCGTCGATCCGCGAGGTCACGATGGCCACCGGCACGGTGTTGAACAGGCTGCGGTAACGTCCCTCGACATGCGCGTTGTGTTCGACGCGGCGCGTGAGTTCGTCCACGGTCGCGGCGAGTCGCACGCGCTCCAGTCGCCAGCGCCGGGCCGCCCAAGCGAACCACAGTGCCCCCGCGGCGCCGATCGAGGCGCACACCAGCGTCGCGATGAGCGCATTCATGCGCGTTTCGCCTGCTTGACGACACCGCCTGCTTCGTTCATCCAGCGTTCCGCCGCCTCGGCATTCATGCTGCGCGCGAAATGGAAGCCCTGATACAGATCGCACGTGGTCATGCTGAGCAGTTCGTACTGACCCTGGGTTTCGATGCCCTCGGCAATGGACTGCATCCCCAGGTAGCTGATGAGATCGATGAGTGATTTCACGAAACCGAAGTCACGCGAATCCATGACCGTGCGCTCGATGAACGAGCGGTCGATCTTCACGCCCTTGAGCGGCAGCTGGCGCAGGTAGCTCAGCGAGGAATAGCCGGTGCCGAAATCGTCGAGCCAGGCGCGGACCCCCATCTCGTTCAATCGTTGCAGCGTTCGCGCAGCGGCGCGTAGATCCTGAATCAGCGTCGACTCGGTGAGTTCGACGGCGAGGCAGTGGCCGGGCAGTTCGAACTCGGCCAGGATTTCGCCGAGTTCGCTCTCCAAAGTGTTTTTGAGGAACGCCTCCGCCGAGAGATTGAAGTTCAAGAAAATATCGCGATAGCCAGCACGATACCAGATGCTCGCCTGGCGTGCCGCCTCGCGCATGACCCAGTGATTCAGCCGGTCCGACAGGCCGGCCTGCACCATGATCTCGACGAATTTTCCCGGTGGGATGCGCCCTTCGGTGGGATGGTTCCAGCGGATCAGGGCCTCGAACCCGGCGACCGCGTTGGTCACCGGCATCACGATGGGCTCGTACTCCAGCACGAACTGATGATCGTCGAAGCCGCGGTGCAGGTCGACCTCGAGCTGCAGTCGGCTGACCGATTCCTTTGCCGTCGCCGAGTCGAAGACGCAGTAGCGGGTGGTCGAGTCACGCGGTACGGCGCCCAAGGCCGTATTGGCGTGGTCGAGAAGCGCCTCGACATACTGATAACCGGAGGTGGTTTCCGCGATGCCGATCGAGGGATGCAGCATGAAGGTGCGACTGTCCATCGCGATCGGCGCCTCGATCTCCTTGATGATGTTGTCGGCGAGCTTGACGCTGCTGACGCTCTCGTTGCAGGGCAGCACCACGGCGAGATGATAGTCGCCAACGCGGTAGAGGAGATTCTTCGAAGGCAGCACGAATTCTACGCGTTCGGCGGCCACGACCAGCACCCGCGAGGCGAATTCCGCGCCGAACGATTGGGTGATCTGCTGCAGCTGATCGAAACCGATGGCGAGGATGCTGAGAGTGCCGCTCGAGGACTGGCGCATGGCTTCCAGCTCCACCTCGATCCGGCGCAGCAACGACGCGCGGTTCGCAAGCCCGGTGACGGTGTCGTGCATACTCACGAGTTGCAGCCGCGCTTCCAATGCGGCGACGTTCTCGAGCGCCTTGCCGTACAGCTGGTTGACGTTGCGGCGACGCGATTCGGCTTCGTCGAGAGCCTCGGCTGCATCGCGAATTTCCTTGCCGCGGCGCAATTCATAAGACAACCATGCGAGCACCGCGAGCAGCAAGAACAACAAGGACGCCCACGCCCGCAGCGGCAGATGCCAACCATTGCGGGGTGCGGCGGACAGCTGCAGCCGGATGGTCGACAAATGCACCATGACCTTGTCCGGCGACTCGATGATGCCGTCGTCGGATTGATACAGCGCAGCGCCGTTGGCGGCGTTCACCAGTTGCAGACGCAGCCCTTGCTTCACGAAGTCGGCGGTCAACGCGGGTGGCAGCAGGTCGCTGAGCAGAATCGACTCGCCGACCCAGCCGATTTTGCCGTCCGCCGCGGCCACCGGCATCGCGATGGCGACCGCGTTGTCGCCGGATTCGGCTGCATAGGGCCCGAGCAGGATGAGCGATTTGTCCGGTTTTTCCCGTCCGCTCAGATCGCGCTCGAGCGTCTCTCGGGCGATCAACGGAGCAGCGCCGGCCGGCGACGTCTCGAGCGTGCCGTCTGCGCTGACGCGCCACCGTCGCCAGCCGCGCAGCTTCGGCAGCGCGTCGAGCTTGGCCTTGTCTCCGGCCAGCAGCGCGCTGGCCGTGAGGGCCTCGCCGCCGCGATACAGTTCCGCGCCGAGCGAGTCGGCGAGTTCGTCGAGCATGCCGTGCGCACGCGACGTCTCGCGGTTCATTTCCACCTCATAGCGATAGCGCATGAGCACCGCGGTCAGGGTGAGCATCATGAGCGCACCTAAGACAAATGGCAGGAAGCGGCTGAGGCGTGGGTTCATGGTCTTATGGGCTGGATGAAGCCGATACGCAGGGTCTGGCGGGCCACGCCTTCGATGCTCAGGGTGTCCGCGGCCACGGTGAGCGTCGGATGGTAGGTGCCGGACCCGAGCGGCAAAGCCGCACCCACATAGGCTTGGAATTCGCGACGAATAGCGCCGACTTCACCCAACTCCGCCGGATCATAACCGGTGCGGCCGAGCACTAAGCCCCCATAGAGGTGCTCCACGCCATACCAGCTCAAAACCAGCTGGCCATAGCGATCGGCGAGGGTGCCGGAGAGCGCATAGCCGCCGGCCACGTTCACCCCCCATTGCGGTGTCGGCCGGTACTCGACACCGGTGGTCATCAGGTGGCCGTGAATTTGGTCCAGATCGATGTACTGATCGGCGAGATGCGTCACCCATTGCGGATCGAATTGTGTATCGACCGCGAGGTGCGCCTTGTAGAGCGTGCTCGAAGGCGCGCCCGGGACTTGAGCCTCGCCGACCGACCCGCCGGCGGAGATCCAGACGTGGTCCCACTCGTGCCGGTAGCCGTCGAGGTCCACCACCTTGAGCGTGCCGACCGGATACGCGGTATCGTTCAACGTCACGATCACGCCGCCCATGTCCGAGGCGTGCTGATACGAGAGACTCCCTCCATAGCCCGTCCAGTCATAGGCATCGTAGCGGGTGGAAAAAACGCTGCCGCTGATGGTGTCGCCGGCCTGCGCGGGGAAAGTCCAGGCCAATAGGACCATACAGACGCCCGCGAACCTAAGAAAGGGCGGGCGCATTCGCGGCTTCGCGCTCGGCAAGATGAACGAATGACAAGTCGCCGATGCTCTCTGCGACCCGTTCCCGGCGGATGGTGGCAAGATAGCTGCGCTCGCCCCGCGGCAACACGCGCCGCGTCGATTCGAGCGGGGCGATGTCCCACCAGCGGCTCGAACCGGGCTGCCGGTCGAATAGATCGTTGGCCTCGGCGCCCTCCATTTGCGCACCGAACACGGCAATGGCGGAGCGATTCAGAAACACCACGCGGCCGCGTGAGTTGACGGCGAACACCGGCTGTTGCCAGGCATCGACGGCGCCACGCCAGCACAGCTCGTCGCAAGGCTCGACGCTAAGACGCACCATCGGCGACGTGCCTTCGATCAGCCCGGCCTTGACGCGCAGCACGACTTCGCGGCCCTGCACGTTGGCACCCTGGATCTCCTCACCGCCCACCGTGATCAGGCGCTTGATGACGATCGGATAGGCAAACGACACCGTATCCAACAAGAACTGACCCGCCACCGGCTCGCGGACGCCGAACTGGCTGACGAAGCGCTCGCTGGCGAGCAGTATGCGACCGGTTCCGGGAGTGAGCAGCACCTCGGATGCGGGCGCCTTGGCGACCATCGACGCGTTGAGTTGACGTGCCTCTGCGAGTTCGTTGCGCAATGCCTCGAGGCTGTCGACAGAGCGCCAGGACAAGGCGACGATGGCGCGCGCCGTCGCGGTCAGCGCGACGGCGAGAACCGCCAGCGAACCGGTCAACATGAGGTTGTAAGTCGGCGACGTGCTGACGTCCAGAAAGGCCACCCGGCTGCGGGGGATCCAGGCCGGCAGGACATGCGTCGAGAGGGCGCTGAGGCCGTAGCGCTCCTCGATGAACGAGTTGGTGTCGGGCGAGAGCAGCACACCCGACGTCAGCACCGCGAAGAACAGCAGGATGGTTGCCTGCTGCTGCCAGAAATTCAGGATCAACACACCGGTGAACAGCGGCAGCATGATGAACAGCGGAAACATCGGTTGCTGCAGACCGCCAAACAGATGCCAGGCGATCGCCATGCCGATGATGCCGACCATCTCCGATGTTTGGGCCAGGGAGCGCAGTTGACCGCCGGACATACATTTCGCCGTGCGCGAGTTGAGAATGACCTGTGCCAGGGCGAGGGCGGCGAGGGTCCAGACGATGGGGGCAATGTCGA